>Ga0302046_10000620_pt1 | contig 35279 bp, 35 predicted proteins | sample RVTome_11_FD_200261 | JGI IMG/M metagenome (GOLD analysis project Ga0302046, IMG submission 200261) | Soil microbial communities from uranium-contaminated site in the Upper Colorado River Basin, Wyoming, United States - RVT147D111 (version 2) ...
GAAGGCATGGCCAGTCAGCTTGTGCATCCACCGCTCCCGGACATACCGCGGGGAGGACTCCTGCCTGACCGAGGGACTGCGGCACACGGGCGTCCCGCGGACGATCATCGATCTCGTGGGCACTCGCTGCGGTGGCGAGCGAGATCTCGTTGCCGAGACCCTCCTGCGCAACCTGACCACGACAGGAGCCCTCTTCGAAGCGCTCGAGCTGGCTGGCCGCGCCCCCGGCACCCGCCAACTGCGTGCCATGCTCGCGGCGATCGACCCCTCGGTGGCCCGGGCACGTTCTCGTCCTGAAGCAAGGATCCTGTCATTGTTGAAGTCCGCTGGACTGCCCGCCCCAGTCGTGAACCACGAGATCCGGAACGAGGCCGGTCGCCTGCTGTTCGAGCTGGACTTCGCGTATCCCGAGTGGATGCTCGGATACGAGTACGACTCAGATGCGTTCCACTCGACGCCCTCACAACTTCATCGTGATCGTCAGCGTGACCGGCGGCTGGCAGCCCTCGGCTGGGACATTCGCCACCTGTCGTCGGCCGACCTGCGAACACCCAGGCGCCTCACGAGAGAGGTCTCGGCGGACATCGAGCTGGCCCGGAGCCGATCCGCCGCACGGCTTCGTGTCTCAAGGGCGCGAGATGACGCGGGCTCGGGACACGACTCGGCTGCGTGACCCTCCACTGCGGTCGCGTGTCTCAGAGACGCGCGATACCGCGCGTCCGAGACACAGGACTGGTCAGAGGCCCGACTGGCTGATCTCGAGGGCGGCGATCTTCGGGTGGTCGACGCCGCTGACACCGACGTTGGCAGCGCCACCCGGCGATCCCACACCCGTCAGGTTGAAGTACTCGGCGTTGATCGGCGTGTACTCCTGCCACTCCGGCGGGACGTCCTCGGCGTAGAAGATCGCCTCGACCGGACAGGCCGGTTCGCAGGCGCCGCAGTCGATGCACTCGTCGGGGTGGATGTACAGCATCCGGTCACCCTCGTAGATGCAGTCGACGGGGCACTCCTCGACGCAAGCACTGTCCTTGACGTCGACACACGGCTCGGCGATCGTGTAGGTCATGCAGGTGCCCTTTGCGCGTGCGGAAATGACCGGGCCCGGAGTCTAACCCGGGGCCCGCACGGATCAGCCGGCGGTCAGGCCTCCCAGGCAGCCACCTTGGGGTGGTCCTGACCGGACGCGCCAACGGTCGCGGCGCCGCCCGGCGAACCGACGCCCGTGACCTCGAAGTACTCGGCGTTGATGGGCGTGAACTCCTGCCACTCGTCGGGCACGTCGTCTTCATAGAAGATCGCCTCGACCGGGCAGACCGGTTCGCAGGCGCCGCAGTCGATGCACTCCTCGGGGTGGATGTACAGCATCCGCTGACCCTCGTAGATGCAGTCGACCGGGCATTCATCGATGCAGGCCTTGTCCAACACGTCGATGCACGGCTCAGCGATCGTGTAGGTCACCGCGTCCTCCAGGTGCGCGTGGAGTTCCAACGCTATTCGCTCGCTGGCGGTCCGTGCGACTCCGTTGGCCGTTCACCTGGCGTCGCCCTGCCAGCACCCTTCCTTTCGCCTGCTCCGCGACGACATCGGCCGCCCGCTCCTACCCTGCGCACCGACGGCTCGCGCAATGGCGAACACCGGCGACCCGGGCACGCCGACCGAACCCGGGGGTGAGCGGCAGCATGAACGACGGCACGGCGGCTTCGACCCGGGTGATCCTCGACGACCACCCGCCGACGTCGGAGCCCCGGCGCTTCCTGAACCGGGAACTGTCCTGGCTGGCCTTCAACGAGCGCGTCCTGGACCTTGCCCGCTCCGACGCGCTGCCGGTCCTGGAGCGCGCCAAGTTCCTTGCGATCTTTGCGGCGAACCTCGACGAGTTCTTCCAGGTGCGCGTCGCGGCGATCAAGGAACAGAAGGCCGCCGAGCTGCCATCGAGCGGCCCGGACGGGATGACGCCAGCCGAGCAGCTCGGAGCGATCAGCACGTACACACACGAGTTGATGATGGAGCAGGCGCAGATCTTCTCGGATCTCGTGCAGGTGCGCCTGACCGAGGAGGGGCTGGTCCTGTCGGACATGGACAGCCTCGACGACGACGATCGCAAGTACCTCGACACCGAGTTCGACGAGCGCGTCTTTCCGGTCCTGACGCCGCTCGCGGTCGACCCGGCACACCCGTTCCCGTACATCTCGAACCTGTCGTTGAACCTGGCGGTGATCGTTCGTGACCCCGTCGAGCAGGAGAACCGGTTCGCGCGGGTCAAGATCCCGCCCATCCTGCCCCGCTTCGTCGTCATGCCCGACAACGAGCGCTACGTCCCGCTCGAGCAGCTCATCGCCAGCCGCCTCGATCGGCTGTTTCCCGGCCTGGACATCATCGAGACGCACCCGTTTCGGGTGACCCGCAACGCCGACCTGTCGGTCGAGGAGGAGGAGGCCGACGACCTGCTGGCCGCCATCGAGTCCGAGCTGACCCGGCGTCGCTTCGGGCGATGCGTCCGCCTCGAAATCGAGCCGGGCATGACGCCCGAGGTCCTGTCGCTGCTGATCCGGGAACTGGACGTGCACCCCGAGGACGTCCTGCGGATCCCCGGGCCCCTCGACCTGTCGGGTCTGTGGTCGCTGTACAGCCTCGACCGTCCCGACCTCAAGCTCGAGCCGTTCGCCCCGACGACCCAGCCGCGCCTGGCCGGCGGCGCGGTCGAGGAGACCGACATCTTCACGATCATCAGCAATGGCGACGTGCTGGTCCACCACCCCTACGACTCGTTCACCACGAGCGTGCAGCGGTTCATCGAGGAGGCCGCCGCAGACCCAGACGTCCTGGCGATCAAGCAGACCCTCTACCGCACCTCCGGCCGTGGCAGCCCGATCGTGAGTGCGCTGATCAAGGCCGCCGATTCCGGCAAGCAGGTCGCGGTCCTCGTCGAGCTCAAGGCACGGTTCGACGAGCAGGCAAACATCGAGTGGGCCCGACAGCTGGAAACCGCAGGGGTCCACGTCACGTACGGGGTCGTCGGCTACAAGACCCATACCAAGGTGGCGCTGGTCGTACGTCGCGAGGGCAACAAGGTCGTGCGGTACGCCCACGTCGGGACGGGCAACTACAACGAGGGCACAGCGCGCATCTACGAGGACATCGGCCTGCTCACGTCCGATCCCGAGCTGGGCGCCGACCTGTCGGACCTGTTCAACGTGCTGACCGGTTACGGCCGCAGCCAGGCCTACCGCAAGCTGCTCGTGGCCCCGATGACCCTCAAGCCCCGAATGCTCGACCTGATCGAACGGGAGGCCGCGCACGGCTCCGAGGGCCGCGTCATCGCCAAGATGAACTCGCTGGTCGACGAGGACGTCATCGAGGCGCTGTACGCGGCGTCCGGAGCGGGCACGCCGATCGACCTGGTGGTGCGCGGGATCTGTTGCCTGCGACCGGGCCTCGCGGGCCTGTCCGAGAACATCCGGGTCCGGTCGGTCGTCGGCCGCTACCTGGAGCACTCGCGGATCTTCCGGTTCGGGACCCGTCAGCGAGGCGTCGACATCTTCATCGGCTCCGCCGACTGGATGCCTCGCAACCTGATCCGTCGCTACGAGGCGGTCGTCCCGATCGAGTCGCCCGACCTCCAGCAGGAGATGGAGAACGTGCTCGACGTGCTGCTGGCCGACAACGTCCTGGCGTGGGAGCTCCGCTCGGACGGGTCCTGGACGCGAACCCGGGCGGAAGGCGACACGCCCGTCGTGGACACGCACGTCGCCCTCCAGGAGGCCGCACGCGCGAGGGCCGCATGGCGGTGAGGGAAGTCCGAGCAGCAGGCGGCGTCGTGATGCGGTTCGGGAAGTCCGGGCCCGAATGCCTGGTGGTGCATCGGCCCGGCTACGACGACTGGTCATTCCCCAAGGGCAAGGTCGACTCCGGCGAGAAGCACCGGGCGGCCGCGCTGCGAGAGGTCGAGGAGGAGACGGGGGTCACGGCGGTGCCGCTGCGCAAGCTGTCAGAGGATCGCTACCGCGCGCGCGGCGTCACCAAGGTCGTGCGCTGGTGGCTGATGCGGCCCGAAGAGGACCGGTCCAACGGGCGCAGGCCCGATGGCGAGGTCGACATCGTCCGCTGGATCCCGGTGTCGGAGGCGCGTCGGATCCTCACGTACGCGCACGACACCCGGCTGCTTGACGAGGCACTCGCGGAGCTGGACGAGTGACCCACGCCGACGCGACGATCATCCTCGTCCGCCATGCCCTGGCCGGCTCGCGCTCGCGCTGGGTCGGCCCCGACATCATGCGTCCGCTGGACGGCCGCGGCGAGCGACAGGCCCGTGCAGTCGCGGCCACGCTCCAGGGCCTTGCCCCCGATCGACTGCTGACCAGCCCGTACGTCCGCTGCATCGACACGCTCGAGCCCTTCGCGACTTCGTCGGGGCTTGACATCCAGGTCCACGACGCCCTCAACGAGGGGGCGTCGGCCACCGACGTCGAGACCCTGCTCGAGAGCCTCGACGGGCGGGTGGCACTGAGCACGCACGGCGACATCTGCAAGCTGGCGATCTCCTGGGCGAACCGGATCGGCCTGCCGATCCCGCCCGACGCCGAGACCGAGAAGGGCGCCATCTGGATCCTTGATCGGGGCGCGAACCTTGCCGAGCTGGTTCCTGCTCCCGTCGTCGCCCCGGAGCAGGTGTGATCAGCGAGACGCGCCGCGGCGTCCTCGACCTCGGAAGCAACTCGTTCCACGTGCTCGTCGCCGACGTGACGAACGACGGCGAGATCATTCCCGTCCTGCGCGAACGGGAGATGCTGCACCTGGGTGCCGCGGTCGCGCAGATCGGCCACATCCCGGCCGACGCTGCACGCCGCGCCGTTGCGGTTGCCGCCCACCTGACCGAGCTGGCCCGGCGGAGCGGCGTGGAAAAGCCGCTGGCCGTTGCCACCAGCGCCCTCCGCGATGCGAGCAACGGCCGCCAGGTCATCGCCGCCATCGAGCAGGCGACCGGGATCGCCATCGACGTGATCGACGGTGCCGAGGAGGCCGCCCGGGCATGGCTCGGCGTGCACAGCTCGGTCGGCATGGCCATGGGCCGCGTGCTGGTGCTCGACCTCGGCGGCGGGTCACTCGAGTTCGCGATCGGCACGGGCGATGCGCCGGAGCAGCTGGCGTCCGTCGAGCTCGGAGTCTCTCGGCTGTCGACGCTGGCACCGGCCGATCCGCCGGATGCCGTGGAGATCCAGCAGTTGCTTGAGCACGTGCACGAGGGCCTCGACGGCGTCCTCAACGACCTGGACGCCGCGAGTGTCGACACGACGGTGATGGTCGGCGGCACGGTGCGGGCCCTGGCGCGTTCCATCGCCGCGCAGGACCACGTCTGGCTTCCGGCCACCGTCAACCAGCTGACGATCCAGTCACCACGTCTACAGAAGGCACGGGACGACCTGCTGGGCATGACCACGGCGGAGCGGACGCGACTGCCCGCAATGAAGGCGCGGCGTGCCGATCGGATCCACGTCGCGGCCGTGGTCCTGTCGGCAACGCTCGACCGCCTGGGACTGCCCGACTTCGTCGTCTCGGACTGGGGCCTTCGCGAGGGCAGCATCCTGCGCTCGATCGGCGTCGAGCGGACACCGCCACCGGCGAGCATCCGGATGCGAGCCGTCGAGCGGACCCGCAACAAGTTCGTGCCGGACGACCCGCACCTGCCGCACGTGGCCATGCTGACCGAACGACTCTTCGACGAGGCCAGCCAGGTGCACGGGCTGCAACCCGGGGACCGCGAGCTGGCCGGCCACGCCGGGCGCCTCCACGACGTCGGCGAGTCACTGGCGCTGCGCAACCACGACCAACATGGCGCCTACCTGGTCGAGCACGCCGAGATGCGTGGCTTCTCACCGGCAGAGACGGGGATCCTCGCGACGCTGGTGCGCTTCCACAAGGCGTCGGCCATCGACCCCGAGTATCCGCCCTGGCGGGCGCTCGGCGACACCGACCGGCAGCGCACGCGCCGAATCCTTGCCCTGCTCCAGGTCGCCGACGGCCTCGATCGTGCCCGTGACCAGTCCGTACGGGACGTGACGGGACGCCGGCGCTCTGACCGATTCGAGCTGGCGCTTCATGGACATGGCCTTCACGTGGCCAGGGCCGAGGTCGACCGCAAGACCGCAATGTTCACGGAGGTGTTCGGGCTGCCGGTCGAGTTCGTCGACCGGGTCGGCACCTGACCGCGCCCGGACGCCCGGGATGGCAGGACACGAGCAGCGGCACCGGTGGCACGCACTCAGGGAGTGGCCAGCTCCACCACGACGGGGCGATGGTCCGACGCGCCCGCGTCGCCGAGCGTCGCAGCCGCCGGCTCGAGGCCCAGAACCATGATCCAGTCGACGCGGAGGAACTCGAACGGCAACCGGGTCGACCACGTGAAGCCCGGTCCCCATCCGCGCTCGCGATGGACATCACGGAAGCCCTTCTCGGCCAGCAGCCGGTAGGGGTCGCCGCGGGCTGTCGAGTTGAAGTCGCCACCCACCACCGCCGGCAACGCGGGGTCGAGAGCCGCGATGACCGCCTGCATCTCGAGGTGGCGGGCTGCGTCCTCTCCGGCCAGCCGGGCAGGCAGGCTGTCGCCACAGCTCGGACAGGGCGAGGTCAGATGCACGGGGACGTACTGGATGCCGTCGATGACGGCGACGAACGTCCCCCGGGCGCGCACGTGCGGCTTGACGATCTCGATGACGTGGTCGATGGGGCGCCTGGACAGGAGGGCCACGCCCCCGACGGCCCGCGACGCCGACAGGTGCGTGTGCGGATACCGGTCGTCAAGCGCGGCCCGGATCGCGTCCATCCGCGACGAGAAGACTTCCTGGAGGAAGATGACGTCCGGGTCGTGGGCGGCCACGAGCTGCTCGAGCTGCGCCGTCGGCTCGGTGCTGACGAGCACGTTGAGGCTGAGGACCGTCAGCTCGCCGGCCGGCCCCTGGCCCCGGGGCAGGAACAGCCCGCCATGGACGAAGGCCCAGAACAGCACCGGAACCGACAGGAGCGCGGTCGCCGAGCGGGCACGTCGGCGCGCCGCCCAGGCGAGCAGGAACACGGCCGGCAGCGGCCACCAGAAGCTGAACAGGTCGAAGGGCAGCAGGAGCCATCCGCCGGCGTCGACGAGCCACAACAGCGACGTGACGATCGCCACCGCCGCGTAGGCGACGGCAAGGAGGAGGAGCGGCCGACGCGACCGGCCCGCGGCGGCCACGGTCATCCGGCGACGGCGTCGCCGATGCGGTGGACCAGCAGCCGGTCGGTGCCGCCGCGGCCGCCCGGGACACCCGACACGATCACCACGCGGTCGCCACGGGCGGCAAAACCGCCCGACAGGCACACCTCGTTGGCGGCCGCGACGAGGTCGGCCGTGTGGTCCTCCTCACCGACGAGCTCACCGTGGGTGCCCCACATCAACGCGAAGCGCCGCAGGGGGGCCTCGTCGGTCGTCAGGCCGATGATCGGGATGGGCGGCCGGTACTTGGACACGAGCTGCACCGACCGGCCGCTGAACGAGAAGACCAGGATCGCCTTGGCCTTGGCGTCCTTGGCCACCTGCACGGCGGCCCGGGCAACCAGCCGGGACACGGACAGCTCCCGAGCCGGCCGTTGCGCCTGGATGCGTTCCGGGATCTCCTCGGCCGCCAGGATGATGTTGGCCATCGTGCGGACCGAGGCGATCGGGTGGGCGCCCGTGGCCGTCTCGGCCGACAGCATCAACGCATCCGTCCCGTCGAAGACGGCGTTGGCCACGTCCGAGGCCTCGGCCCGGGTAGGGCGCGGGTGGGTGACCATCGATTCGAGCATCTCGGTCGCCGTGATGACCGGCCTGCCCTCCTGGTTCGCGAGGTCGATGATCTCCTTCTGGAGGGCCGGGACGCGCTCGGGACCCATCTCGACGCCCAGGTCACCGCGGGCGACCATCACGGCGTCCGTGACCGCGAGGATCTCGTTGATCCGCTCGACCGCCTCCGGGCGCTCGAGCTTCGCGATCACCGGAGCCGTGCTGTCCAGGGCATGGATCATGCGCCGGGCCTCGACGATGTCCTCGGGCCGACGCACGAACGACAGCGCGATCCAGCTGATCCCCATGCGGCACGCCGCTTCGAGGTCGGCGCGATCCTTGTCCGTGAGACTCCCAGCGGACACGTCGACCCCCGGCAGGTTCACGCCCTTCCGAGATGTGGCCTGGCCGCCAGCGACGACGTTGCACGTGATGGCGTCGCCGTCCACGTCCGCGACGACGAGACGCAGCATCCCGTCGGCGATGAGCACCAGGCTGCCGGGTTCGACGTCCTTGGCGAGGTGCTCGTACACGACGGGGAGCACCGGGACTCCGTCCGACATGTAGTCGTCGAGCACCTCTCGGCCACCAAGGAGCACCGTCTCGCCGCCGGTCTCCAGGAACAGGCCATTGGCCGGGAGCGTGCCCAGGCGAATCTTTGGACCCTGGAGGTCGCCGATGCTGCCGACGGTCTTTCCCAGCTGATCGCCGATCTCGGTGACCATGGCCAGGCGACGCTCGTGATCGGCGTGCGTGCCGTGGGAGAAGTTGAGCCGCACGACGTCGACGCCGGCGGCAATCGTTTCACGCAGCACGTCGCGGTCGTCCACGGCCGGGCCGAGGGTGGCAACGATCTTGGCTCTGCGCATGCGGACCTCCGCGCGGCGCCCAATGTACGAGCCCACCGGGGCCGGGCAGCCCACGATGCCCGTCAGGGCCCCGCGGCCCCGAGATCCACCTCGCCGCGGAGCACGGCTTCGACCCAGGTGTCCAGCTCCGCGAGCACCGGGATGTCATCGTCGGCACGGGCGGGTCGGATCGAGTGGATGCCCTCGGCGACACCGATGGTCTCGGGCAGCTGTGTGAACGTCCCGTCCAGGAGCGCCTCCAATGCCAACCGGAACACCGCCAGCCGGTCGCGAAGGACAACGACGCTGCCGGGCGGTCCCGTGACCTCCTGGAACCCGTCGATCCACTGGATGATGGTCGTGCTGGGCGCCTGGTCGGCCAGGAGCTCGAGGACCTCACCACCCAGCGATCCGACGTCGACGACGAGGACGGTGGGCTCCTGGCTCAGCACGGCCTCGACGACCGGTGACACGGCCTGGTCGTTGCTGGCGATGGTGCCGACCACGGGAGCGACCGGCTCGGCGCCGGGATCGGCTGCCGCAAGAACGGCTCGATGTCCGGCGACGAGCGCGGGCCGCTTCGCATTGAGTGCGGGCTCACCCTCCCGGACAATCACGCCCACGACGTCGCCACCAAGCAACGCCGCCGTCACTCCGACCAGCCACGAAGCCTCCCCGTAGCGGGGCCGGGGCGCCCAGATGTTGCCGGTCGTCTCGATGGCGCGATCGGCATCGATGCAGAACCGGGTGCCCGGGAAGGCCGCCGCCGCGGCGGCCACCTCGTCCAGGGCAGCGGCACCGAGGACGCAGACGAGGCGGTAGCCATCGGCCGCGAGAACCGTGGCGACGTCCGCGACGAACTCCGGGCCGTCGGGCTGCACGACCCGCAGGCCGTCGCCGACCCCGGCGGCCGCGGCAATCCTCGAGATCCCGGCCCGGAGATCGCCCACGGCTTCGTCGGAGGCCGTTCCGGCTGGCGGGAGGACAACCGCGATCCGGGTGGGCTCAGCCTGCGGTTCCGTGCCGGGCGCCGATGGGGCAGGCGTGACATTGTCGGTCGTGCCGCCGGTACAGGCGCCGAGCATGATCGCCAGCGCGGTGGCCATGAGCCGCGGCCGGATCACGAGCGCAACCCGGCAAACAAGTCGCCCTCGACGCCGTGCGGGCGCGGTCCCGCCTCCAGGATGAACTGCTCGATCCCGAAGTGGTTCGGGATGTCGTCGGGTGGCGTGTTGAGGAAGTAGGAGTCGGGTCCGATCTGGGACCGGTGGGCGGCCATGGCAGCCCGCTTGCGATCCAGCCAGTTGGTCACGTTGACGACCGTGGTGATCACCGCCTCGTCGACGCCGAACGGCAGCCGGTCCGCGTCGAGATCCGGGTCCGTGCCCCAGGGCGAGCGAAGCCCTGCGGCGAGCAGCCTCCGGTGGTGGCGGAGCACACGCTGCCGGCTGATCGCGTGCACGTAGCGCTTCGCGACCCGGTGGGGCACTTCGTTGGCGCCGACTTCCGCCTCGGCGGCGAGGGCCACCGCAGCCACCGTGACACGATTCGCCTGGACGTGATCCGGGTGCCCATAGGTCCCGCGCTCGTCGTCGGACACGACCACGTCGGGACGGTGGCGCCGGATGATGGCAGCGAGGCTGCGGGCAGCCTCCTCGACCGGTGTATTCGTGAAGGCCTCCGGATGGTCGTTGTCGGGCGTCCCGGCCATGCCGCTGTCGCGATAACCCAGCTGGTCGTGGCTCGGGCCTCCCAGCGCCGCCAGCGCGTCGGCCAGCTCACGTCGCCGATGCGTGAGGATGTCCTCGTCACCCAGGTCGATCCCTGACAGGTTGGAGCCGGCCTCCCCGCCGGTGCAGGTCACGACGTGGACCGCGACGCCCTCGTCGAGGTACCGGGCAATCACCCCGCCGCACGCGATGGACTCGTCGTCGGGATGCGGGTGCACGAACAGGGCGCGCAGGTCGGACACGTGGCCTCGGAGCGGATCGGGCGCCCATTGTGCCCCGGTCGATCGGTCGATTGACCGGAACATCGGATCAAGCGCGAAGCCGCAGGCTTCGCACCACTCGGCCACCACGTGCGAAGCCGTAGGTTCGCTCTTGGTTCACTGTCCCGATCGACCAAAGGCTTGATCGCGTGTCCTGGACGTTCGTCGACGACGCCGACGCGCTTGCGTCGGCGCTGAATGAGCTGCCACCGGGGCCGTGGGGCGTGGATGTCGAACGGGCCGACTCGCTGCGGTACCACCGGCGCGCGGCACTCATCCAGGTGGGGGCGGACGGACATGCGATCCTGGTCGACCCGCTGGCGCTGGATGACCTCGAGCCCGTCGACCGGGCGCTCGATGGTCGGCTGTGCATCCTCCACGCGCTGATCAACGACCTGGTCCCGTTGACCAGGGCCGGCATCGCGCCTGCCACCGTGGCCGACACCTCGGTTGGTGCGGCCCTGCTGGGGCTGCCCACCGGGCTGGCGCCGCTCATGGAGGCGGTGCTCGGAGTCCAGCTTGCCGCGGACAAGGACCGCTTCCAGCGTGCGGACTGGGAGCGGCGGCCGCTGGCGAACGAGATGCTCGAGTACGCCGCCGGAGACGTCGTCGACCTGCCGGCCCTCTGGAAGGCCATCTCGGCTCGGCTTGCCGAGACCAACCGGATCGCCTGGTACGACGAAGAGCTCGCGGAGACCATCCGGGTCGCGACGGATGAGAGCCGCTCCTGGAAGAACGTCCGCGGCCTCGGGCGGCTGCGACCCCAGGGCCGCGCAATCCTCAAGGCGCTCTGGCAGGAACGCGAAGCCATCGCCGACACCCAGGACGTGGCTCCGAACCGGATCCTGCACGACCGCGTGCTGCTCGACCTGGCGGCGCACCCCCCGGAGACCGCTGAGGGCCTGGTCAAGCGCAGTGACCGACGCCGCGGAGTCCTGCGACGCAATGCCGAGAGGCTCTTTGACGCCGTCCTGTCCGGAGCCGCCGCCGCACCCATTGAGCGGACGGGTCCCGGGCACCGATGGAACGACGAGGACCGGGCGGCGCACGACCGCATGCGCCACGCTCGGTCCCATGTTGCGCGTGACATCGGCATCGAGCCGGGTGTGCTGTGCCCCGGCCGGCTGCTGTGGTCGGCCATCGCCGCCGATCCCGCCGACGGGCGTGCCCTGTGCGAAGCGGCCGGCCTGCGCCAGTGGCAGACCGGGCTGTTGCAAGAGGCCCTGTGGGAGGCCTACGTCGGCGACGCGGCCCCTTGACGTTCGATCTCGCGGGTCAGCACGGACGGCAGCAGGAACTCCACGTCCTCATCGACCACCGTGACCGTCTCGACCTGCGTCGTGCCCCGCTGCCGGAACCAGTCGACCACGCCCTCGACGAGCTCCTCGGGAGCCGAGGCACCCGACGTCAGGCCGACGACATCGGCACCGGCAAGCCATTGCTCCTCGATCTCGCTCGCGTCGTCGACCAGGTGGGCCGGGACGCCGCGCTCGCGCGACACCTCGACCAAACGCTTCGAGTTCGACGAGTTCTGCGATCCGACGACGAGGACCAGGTCGCAGCGGCCCGCGAGCTCCTTGACGGCCGTCTGGCGGTTCGTGGTCGCGTAGCAGATGTCGTCCTTCTTGGGTTGATGAACCAGCGGGAACCGCTGTCGCAACCGGTCGATGACCGCTTGTGTCTCGTCCATCGACAGGGTCGTCTGCGTGATGTAGGCCACGCTGGAATCGTCCTCGAGCTCGAGTCGGTCGACGTCGTCGGCGTCCTCCACCAGCGTGATCGAGCGGGGCGCCTGGCCCATGGTGCCAACGACCTCCTGGTGGCCTTCGTGGCCGATGAGGACCACGTCCATGCCCGCGGCCGCGTAGCGGCGGGCCTCGTGGTGCACCTTGGTCACGAGCGGGCAGGTCGCGTCCACGAGTGTGTGGCCGAGCCGTTGGGAGTTCGCGAATGCCTCCGGTGGTGAACCGTGGGCGCTGAAGACGACGATGGCTCCTTGAGGCGCCTCGCGCTCGTCCTCCACGAAGATGGCCCCCTTGCGGCGGAGCGTCTCGACCACGTGGCGGTTGTGCACGATCTCGTGACGCACGTAGACCGGCGGCCCGTAGACCTCGAGCGCCTTCTCGACGATGAGCACGGCGCGGTCGACGCCCGCACAGAAACCGCGCGGGGCCGCCAGCAACAGGGTCGAGGGAAACGCCACGGCACCGTTGTAGCGCCGCGGTGCCAGGACCGCGAATCGACTGGCGACCCCTTGACGAACCCGGATCACACACGGGGCATACTTGCAGGCGAGAGAGGGCAGCGTGCACATCATCATCGGCGGCTGTGGCCGCTTGGGTGCCGAGATCGCCGAGCGCCTGTCGGACGACGCCGACACGGACGTGGTGGTCGTCGACGTCGACCCGCTGGCCTTCGACCGGTTGGGTGCTGCCTTCAACGGCGAAACCGTCAACGGCGACGTGACCGACCGCGACACACTGGAGCGCGCCGGCATCGCCTGGGCGGACGGCTTCATGGCCGTGACGAGATCGGACAACGCCAACCTGATGGCCGTCCAGATCGCGATGCACCTGTACGGCGTCGAGCGCACCGTCGCGCGCCTGTTCAGCCCCGAGCGTGAGCACGTCTACCGCAAGCTGGGGATCCGGCACGTGTCGGGCACCGGGATGCTCGCCAAGCTGTTCCTCAACGAGTTCCGCCACGAGTCGTTCCCCCAGCACGTGCACTTCGAGGTCGGCCAGGTCGAGGTCGTCGACCTGGTCGTGGGACCCAAGGGGCACGGCGTGACCGTCGACGACTTCGAGTTGGACGGCAAGGTCCGAATCGCTGCCATCCAGCGCGGCAAGGCCGTGTTCATCCCCGCTCCGAGCGAACGGCTCCAGACCGGCGACGTCCTGGCCGCGGCCGTCAAGGGCGGCGCCTACCGCAAGGTCGCGCCGCTGCTGGCCGAGCGCGAGGAGGGCTGATGTACATCGTCATCGCCGGTGGCGGCCGGATCGGCCGGCACATCGCGCAGGACATGGTCGACAAGGGCCACGAGATCACGATCGTGGAGCGCGATGCAAAGCGCTGCGAACGGCTCGTCGCCGAGACCGGCATCCTCGTCATCGAGGGGGATGTCGCCGACGTGCGGTACCTCGAACAGGCGCACCTGGACCGGGCGGACGTCTTCGTCGCCACGACCCACGACGATGACGAGAACCTCGTCGCCTGCCAGCTCGCGATGATCGAGTTCGACGTGAAACGCACGATCTCGCGCGTCAACACGCCGAAGAACGTGGAGATCTTCGAGACCCTCGGGATCGAGGCGGTGTCGTCGACGCGGCTGATCTCCGAGCTGCTCGAGCACGAGTTCGCGGTTGGTGACCTGGTCCATCTTCAGCCCCTGCGTGGCGGCAAGGTCGAGCTCGTCGAGATCCGCCTGCCCGGGGCCGACGAAAAGGGCCCGAAACCGCGGATGGTGCAGGACCTGCCGATCCCGGTCGACTCGGTGCTGGTCGCGATCTTCCGTGACGAGGACGTGATCATCCCGCGGGGCGTGACGACCCTCGAGCCCGGCGACGTGGTCATCGCGTTGACCACGCCCGAGCGGGCCGAGGAGCTCCAGTCAATCCTGACGCGCTCATGACGACCCGGGACCGTCACGAACGGCCAGCCCTCGTCCAGGCGCTCGAGGGCATCGGCCTGGTCGCCGCGGTGTCCGCGGGCGTCTGGGCAGTCGCCGCCGCCGTCGCCTTCATCGTGTCGCTGGTTTTCTGACGCTCCATGGACACAGGCGACAACTGACCATGCGCACCGAGGCGTCGCAGGAACAGCTCCGAACGGTCGTGGCCGTCCAGGGCCGAGTCGCCAGCGTCGTGGGAGGCCTGGCCGTCGTGGCGGCCCCGACTGCCGTCCTCGCCGGCGAATGGAACGCGCTGACGTCGCTGGCCATCACCGCCGCCATCGGGCTCGGCGCCGGGGAAATCGCGTGGCGACGTTTCCACATGACCCGAGAGCTCACCTGGTCGGAAGGAATGGTCGTCCTGGGGCTCGCCTACCCGGTGATGGCGCTGCTGGCGGCCATCCCGATCGGCCTGTCCGGGCACGTCGCAGGCTGGGGTGACGCCTTCTTCGAGGCGATGTCCGGCCTGACCACGACCGGGTTGAGCGTGCTGCACGACTTGGATCATCTGCCGACGTCGCTGGCGATCTGGCGACAGCTGCTCCAGCTGCTCGGCGGGGTGACGATCCTGATTGCCGGGCTGACGATCTTCACGCCACGATCGCAGAAGGCCTACGACTTCTACGGCGTCGGAGGCAGGCTCGAGCGCAGCGTCCCGGGATTCGTGACGACCTTCCGGCACATGGTCAAGGTGGGCGTCGCCTGGGGCATCGCCGCGGCCGTCGCCCTGGGAGCCTCGCTGGCCATCGCGGGTGTACCGGTGGCCCGCATCCCGCTGCACGGCATGGCCCTGTTCACGAGCGCCTTCACGACCAGCGGATTCTCCGTGTCGTCGGCCTCGGTGGCCGCCTACCACTCCTGGTCCGTCGAGGTCGTCCTGATCGTGCTCATGCTGGCCGGCGCGATCGCGTTCCCACTGCACCTGATCCTGTGGCGCGGCGAGCTCCAACGGTTCTTCCGGCACGTCGACACCAGGTCGCTCGGCGTGGTCCTGTTGGGTGCCATTGTGGTGGTGCTCGCGGGTCTCGCGCGGTCAGGCGCATTCACCGAGGTCGGGCCGATGCTCAGACGGGGCCTGTTCCTGGCCGTGTCGGCGCAGACGACGACCGGCCTGACCGTGACCGAACCGCGGCTGTTGGCCTCGGACTGGGGCCTGGTCGCACCTGCCGGGCTGGTCCTCGCGATGGCCATCGGCGGCATGAAGGGATCGACGGCCGGTGGCGTGAAGGCCGAGCGGTTCGGGCTGGCCTTCAAGGGCATTGCCCGTGAGGTCCGCCGGGTCCTGCTCCCCGACCACGCGCTCGTCGTCGAGACCTACCAGCACAAGGGCCGTCCGCGAATCCTCACGGACGCCCACGTCCGGGCCGTGGGAACCGTCCTGCTGCTGTTCATGACGACCCAGCTCGTCGGCGCGCTCGTGATCCTCTATGGCGCCGACACGTTCGACCTGACCGAGGCGATGTTCGAGTCCGTTTCAGCGACGTCCAACGCCGGCCTGTCCATCGGCATTCTGGGGCCGACGAGCTCGGGGATCCTCAAGCTCGTGGTGATCCTTCAGATGTGGCTCGGTCGCCTGGAGTTCATGGCCGTCTTCGCCCTTGCCGGCTTCGCCTGGTCGACCCGCCGGCTGCCCGCACGGAGAACTGCATGAGTGCACGCAAACCCTTCCATCGCTCGACCATCATCCAGTGGCTGGTCGCCATTCTGCTGACGACCGTGCTCGTCCTGGCCATCCGTGGCGTGCGCTTGAGCGCTCCAACCAGCGACCAGGACTTCACCATCCCCGAGGCGGCGGACGTCGCCGAGCTCGAGACGACCGTCGAGCGCTGCGAGCGGACCCTGCCGGACGAACCGGTGCTGCCGGACGCGGACGGGGTGCCCAACTTCGGCCGCGTCTCGTCGACGGCCGTCGTGGAGTGCCCGGACATCTTCGACGGCGAGCCCGTGGTCTACGTCGGCGAGGTCGTCGGTGACATCCTGCGTCGTGACGGGGGCGCTTGGGTGCTGGTCAACGACGACGGGTACGCGCTCGAAGCCGGCCCGGCAGGGTCGAGCGGGCGGCTGCTCGGGCAGAACTCCGGACTGTCGGTCTGGTTGCCCGACCCGATGGTCGACGAGCTCTCGCACGCAGGCGGCGCCGGTTTCCGAGGTGACGTCATCCAGGTCAGCGGCACCATCCGGCGCGTCGACCCCGCCGACGGTGGTGGGCTGACGCTCCGGGCGGCCTCCATGCAGATCGTCGCCGAGGCCGAGACCGCACACACGCCGTTGAACGGTGGGCAGCTGGTCCTGGCGCTTGGCCTCGTGACGATCGTCGCCGCCCTGGTCCTGGTCGAGCGACGGGTGGCAGCGGAACGTTGAGCAGCCAGACACCTGCCCACCGCCGCAGCATCCTGCTGGTCCGACCCAGCCGGCAGGACTTCCAGCTGGTCGGCCTGTACATCGGCAAGGTCTGTGTCGGCCTCGGACTGCTCCAACTGCTGCCGCTGGTGATCGCCCTGGTGCTGGGAGAGTGGAACAGTGCCTCGGCGCTTGCAGTCGGCGCGGCCACGTCGATGATCGTCGGGCTGGTCGCCGAGATCCGGTTGCACACGAACCGGCAGCTGCTGTGGTCACACGGCCTGGTGACGGTCGCGGCGGCCTGGCTCGTCGGACCGATGCTGGTCGCGATCCCCTTCTGGTTGTCGGGGCACTGGGGGTCCTACCTCGACGCCTTCTTCGATGCGATGTCGGGTCTGACCACGTCCGGACTGGCGCTGGTTCAGGATCTTGATCACCTGCCCACCTCGATGAACTTCCTGCGGCACGTGACTCACTTCGTGGGTGGGCAGGGGATCATCATCGTCGTGTTGACGATGTTCGCGGCCACGTCCGGGGTCGGGACGCTGTACGTGGGCGAGGGTCGTGACGACCGGATCGTTCCCAACATCATCCGTACCGCCCGCTTCATCTACCTGGTCGCCGGCGCCTGGATGGTCGCCGGGACGACCCTGCTGTGGGTGACCGGGAGCATCGCCGGCCTTGACCCCGGGCGGGCGTTCTTCCACGCGATCAACCTGTTCATGGCGGCGTTCGACACGGGCGGGTTCTCGCCCAACTCGCCATCGGTCGCCTACTACCACTCCGCCGGGATGGAGGCGGTCATCGTCGTGCTGATGATCGCCGGCACGCTGTCATTCGGCATGCACTACGAGCTGTGGCGCGGTCGGCGACGAGTCCTGATCGAGCACATCGAGACGCGGGCACTCGCCGTGACGGGCCTGCTGACGATCATCCTTGCCCTGGTCGGCCTCGGGCGGGCGGGTGCCATGGACGGGGTGGTTCCGTTCCTTCGAAAGGGCGTCTTCACGGTCGTGTCGGCCCACACCGGCACCGGCTTCGGCGTGGTGAACGCGAACCTGTACAGCTCGGAGTGGGGGCTCATCGCACCGGCGGCGGTCGTGATCGCGATGGCGCTGGGAGGGATGGCGTCCTCCACGGCCGGCGGAATCAAGGCCATCCGCGTCGGCCTGGCCGCCAAGTCGACCCTTCGAGACATCCGCAGCACGCTCGCGCCGGACGCCGCCCTGGTCGTGGCCTCGTACCGGACCCGCACGCGCCAGGTCCTCAACGACGGGGACGTGCGGGCGGCGCTGACCATCATCGTGTTGTTCCTGGGGACCTACCTGGCGGGTGCGGTCGTCGGCGTGTTCTACGGCTTCCCGTTCGACGAGTCGCTGTTCGAGTCGACGTCGGCCACCGCGAATGTGGGCCTGTCGACGGGGATCCTGGCGCCCGACAATCCGGGACCACTGAAGCTGACCTACATCGTCCAGATGTGGCTCGGGCGCCTCGAGTTCATGTCGGCGTTCGCGCTGATCGGCTTCGTCATCGCCCTCGCGCGGGGCCGGGAGTGACCTCGATCCACCGCGACTCGGGCAAGACCCGGCGGGCACCGCTGATCCTCGCCCTGCTCCGGGACGACCTCCCCGACGCCGAGATCGAGCTGGACTTCGCGAACCGGTGGGAGCTGCTGGTCGCCACGATCCTGTCGGCACAGGCCACCGACGTGAAGGTCAACGAGGTCACGACCACCCTGTTCCGCGTGCTGTCGGGGCCCAAGGCCTTCGCGGAGGCGCCGCTGCAACGGATCGAGGAGCTCATCGGCTCGCTCGGGCTGTTCCGCCAGAAGGCTCGCAGCCTCCAGGGATGTGCCCGGCTGATCCTGGAGCGTCACGGCGGAGAGGTCCCGGGGACGATGGAGGAGCTCACGGCGCTGCCCGGCGTGGCCCGCAAGACCGCCAACGTCGTGCTCTCGAACGGGTTCGGCACCAACGCCGGCGTCGTCGTCGACACGCACGTCACGCGCCTGGCACGGCGACTGGGATTCACGCGCGAACAGGCGCCCCCCAGGATCGAGCAGGACCTGATGCGACTGTTCCCAACAGAGCAGTGGCTGGAGGTCTCGGACCTGCTGATCCATCACGGTCGGCGCACGTGCTTCGCCCAGCGGCCAGCATGCGAGGATTGCGCCATCGAGCACCTGTGCCCATCCAGCCAGGTCGCCGGCCGCCGAGACAAGGACGCCAAGCGGCGCGCCGCCGCCCGCCAGGCCCGCAAGCGAACGCAGGCGCCGCGGCCCTAGTCGGTGCCTTCACCTTGCTTGTCCGGGGCCTTCTCACCACGCAGGTCGCGTCGGCGGGCAGCCCAGCCTTCGACGTTGCGCTGCTCGGAGCGCTCGACGGCCAGCGCGTCCGCCGGCACGTCCTCGGCAATCGCGGAGGCCGCGCCGGTCACGGCACCGGACCCGATCTCGACGGGGGCGACGAGCATGGTGTCGGAGCCGATGAACGCGCCGTCGCCGATGATGGTCTGGTGCTTGTCGAACCCGTCGTAGTTGCAGGTGATGGTGCCCGCACCGACGTTCACGTCACGGCCGATGGTGGCGTCGCCGATGTAGGACAGGTGCGGGACCTTGGAGCCCTCCCCCACCTCGGCGTTCTTCATCTCGACGAATCCGCCGGCCTTGGTACCCGCCGCGAGTCGCGTCCCGGGCCGGAGATGGGTGAACGGGCCGACGGTGGCACGGGGCCCGATCTCGGCCCGATTCGTCACCGTCCAGACGACCGTCGCGTCCTCGCCGACGGTCGTGTCGACCAGGCGGCAGTTGGGCCCGATTGTGGCGCCCGCCCTGATGGCCGTCGCGCCCTCCAGGTGGGTGTTGGGGAGGATCGTCGCGTCAGCGTCGATCGTCACGTCCGCCTCGATCCAGGTGGTGGCCGGGTCGACGATCGTGACACCCTCGAGCAGGTGCCGCTGGAGGATCCGCTGGCGGAGGATCACGCCGGCCGCGGCCAGCTGGGCCCGGTCGTTGACCCCGGCGGCCTGTTCTGCTGGAGCGGTGATCGCGGTGACGGATGCACCACGATCGAGGAACCCCGCGATCGCGTCGGTCAGGTAGCGCTCGCCCTGGATGTTGTCGGAGCCGATCGAGGCGAGGACAGTGGCGAGCCCGTCGACCGGGAAGCGGTAGATGCCCGCGTTGACCTCTCGGATGGCCAGCTCGTCGTGGGTCGCGTCCTTGTGCTCGACGATCCTTGCGACCGTGTTGCCCTCGCGGACGACGCGCCCGTAGCCGGTGGGGTCGTCGACCTCGGCCATGAGCATCACGACGTCGGCGGGGTCGGCCAGAAGGGCGTCAAGCGTGGGTGGCAGCAGCAGCGGCGAATCACCCGGCAGGACCACGACCCGTTCGATGTCGTCACGGAGGGCGGACAGCGCGACCTCGGCGGCGTGCCCTGTGCCCAGCTGCTTGGACTGGACGGCCACGTCGACATCGGCGCCGATGGCGTCCAGCTCCGCTCGGGCGTCGTCGGCCCGGTGGCCGATCACGACCACGACCTGGTCGAACCCCGCCGGCTCGATGGACGCGAGCACATGGTGGAGCAGCGAGCGCCCACCGACGCGGTGCAGGACCTTCGGCAGGTCGGATTTGAACCGGGTGCCCTTGCCGGCGGCAAGGATCACGGCGGCCGCCGGGGCCATGCTCCCTCCACGTCAGGCTGAACAGACTCGTCTCGCTCAACCCTACGACACGGACGCCGCAGGCACGCGGTCATCCGGCCCCCGTCCACAGGCACGTCGCGGCCGCGGATCCGTACGCTGATCCCGTTCGTAGTGTCCGGCCATGGGCACTGGAGCAAGGACATGGCGACGAGCGCACCGCGGCTGCTCACCTACGAGGATTACGACGCTCGACCGGAGACCAACCGGATCGAGGAGCTCATCGACGGCGAGCTGGTCGTGAGCGAGCCGAACTGGGGTCATCAACAGGCTGTGTTCCGGATCGGCATGATGCTCCTGGCCCATGCGGACGCCCACGAGGACGGCGTCGTGCCGGCGCCCTTCGGGATTCGTGCCGGGGACCGCACGGTCGTCCAGCCTGATCTCGTCTACTTCCGCGGCGACCGGATTGATTTCACGCCCACCGAACACCGAACGACCACCCCGCCAGACTTGGTCGTCGAGTTGCTCTCGCCGTCGAACCGGTCGCATGACCTGCTGCGCAAACGGCGCATCTCCGAGGAGCACGGCATCCGCGAGGTCTGGTTCGTCGACTGGGAGGCCGGCCTGATCGAGCAGGTCTCCCTCGGAACGGACGGGCGGTTTGGACCTTCGGTCATGCACGGGGCCGGAGACACCGTGGCGTCCACGGCCATCGACGGGCTCGCCGTGGACGTGTCCACGGTCCTCGGCCTGGACTGAACGGTTCGTCAGCACGGACTGACGCTGGTTCGCGGGATGGGGACGTCTACGACGTCAGCCTGCGGGGCGCGCGGCCAGCAGGTGTCCCTCGATGGGCAGCGCCACCCCCTGCTCCGTGATGAAGGGCGCCAGGTCACGGTTGGCATCCGCGCGGATTCGGTCGTAGACCTCGTCGCTGATCTGGTCGCCGAGCGGAGTGCTCTCGACTTCAGCCGCGACGTACGCATCGATCGAGGGGACACGAACCTTCGCCACGTGGATCCGAGTCGCCGTGATCTCGAGGCCAGCTGACTCGACCAGGGCCTTCAGCTGGTCGGGGTCGCCGAGGCGGAAGTAGGTGGCCCACAGCTCCACTGAATCGCGGCCGGCGTGCCGCTCGACCGCCTGAGCGAATGGGTACAGACCGGGACTCTCTTGCAGCCGACCCACCACCTGGATCGCGACCGTCCCGTCGTTGGTGACGACCCTGGCCATCTCGGCAAGCGCCTTCTGGGGCGCGTCCATGAACATCAGGGCCGCCTGGCTCAGTACTCGGTCGAAGGTGCCGTCCTCGAAGGGAAGGTCATGGGCGTCGCCGACGTACCACTCGAGGTCTGGGCGCAGCCGCCCGGCCACGGTGACCATGGCCTCGAGCTGGTCGAGCCCGACCACCCGTCCGGAGCCGTCCAGCCGGTCGGCTGCGGTTCGGGCGACGATGCCGGTCCCGCACCCGACGTCGAGAACCGACTGGGCCGGCCGAACGTCGGCGAGGTCGACCAGTTCTGGCGCCCACTCGGCAAACAGGGCGGGGACGAACTGGTCCTCATAGGCCTCTGCGGCCTCGATGGAGATCTGGAACGGTGCAGGCATCGCAAGCCCTCGCGGGTCGGGTGACGAGATCGACCATACGGAGGCCGCGCGTGCCTGCCATCGCCGGGATCCGCCAACTTTCCGGGACCCTGCCCTGGCCGAAATCGGCCATCAGATCAGGTCGTGCTCGATTGCGAACGCGGTGGCGGCCGCGCGCGAGGGAACGCCGAGCTTGGTCCGGATGTTGCTCACGTGACGTGCGACGGTGTGCTCGCTGATCGAAAGCTCGGCGCCAATCTCGCGGTCGGTGCGGCCCTTGGCGACCTCGCGCAGCACCTCGACCTCGCGATTGGTCAGACCACCCGGGCGGGCGCGCGGCCTCGCCAGCAGCCCGGAGACGATGGCCACGTCACTGGCCGCACCCAGCCGCTCAAAGGCCGCCCGGGCTGCACCGAGCTCGAGCCGCGCCCCCTCACTGTCGCCTGCCCTCCTCGCCGCCATGCCGAGCTGCACCTGGACCTGGGCGGCATCGAAGGGCAGACCCAGGTCCACGAAGGTGGCGTGGGCTCGCCGTAGTCGCGGCAGGGCCGGCCTCCCCTCGGCCAGCCGGACCGTGCCGTCACTGGCGGCGGCCAGCGCCTCGAGGTAGTGGCTGGCGTGCTCCCCTGCGAGGGCGACCAGCCGATCGGCCGCCGCGCGCGCCTGTTCGACGGATCCTCCTCGAAGCTCTGCCTCCACGAGTGCCACCAGCAGACGGGCTTGCGGGAGTGGTTGGGTTGGCCCCGGCTCCAGCGCCATGCGCAAAGCCGCCACGGCCTGGTCCACCTGACCCTGGCTGAGGCGAAGCAGGGCGAGCCCTGGTTGTGGTGGACGGCCGAGTTCGTGTGCGCGGGCATAGGCTGTTTCGGCGCCCGCGAGGTCGCCACGCAGACGGCAGAGCTCCCCGGCGAGATAGTGCGCCTCCCCGGCGTAACGTGGATCGAACCTCGTCAGCTCGTCGCAGGCCCGGCGGACCTCGACCTCAGCCCGATCCCAGGCTCCACGTAGGCATGCCAGCTCTGCCCGATGCACGCGGCATGTCCCCGGGTAGACCGAGCCCTCGCGCAGGTCGTCACACCAGCGCATGGCGGCATCCGTCCACTCGCTGGCCCGCCGCAGGTCGGCCAGGTCGCGGCAGACCGACAGCACCTCGCAATAGATCCAGCCGGTGTGGAGCGGAGCGAGCCGCCCACCGATCACGGAGACCATCGCCTCGTCCAGCCGCCGGATGCCCTCGTCGACGCGACCTGCGGCCACCAGGCACCGGCCCAGGAACTCCGTCGCCAAGGCGTGGAGGTTGAGGTCACCGGCCGCACGGCCCGCCTCCACCGCCTGCCGGGCGTGCGTGGCCGCGCCGTCCAGGTCGTCGTGAGCAACGGCCCATGAGGACTCGGCCAGGGCAACCAATCCGGCGGAGGCGGGGTCGATCGCGTCGGCCCTCAGAGCCCGCTGACGCTCCAGCCAGCCGCTGGCGACCGCCATCTCCCGGACCAGGTAGTGCTCGAAGAACGCTCGCCAAGCTGCGCGGATCGCGGCGTCGACGTCGCCCGCGTCCAGGTGGGCGTCGTGGGCGCGGTGCCACACGGCGGCGGACTCGAATGGCCGGTCCAGCCAGAACAGGGCTTCGGCAAGCTGGTCGAGCTCCGTCGCCGTGAGTTCCTCCCGACCACTCAGGCGGGCGTGGACGTCCCGCCAGTCCTCATCGTTCGCCGGACCCCCGGTCATGTGGCGATGAGCGTCCAGCTCATGTCCCTACCTCCCGGGGGAACCCTACGACGCGCGTGCCGGGCGTGACTCTGAGTGTCGCACCATGCCGCTTGAACAGGGAAAACACCTCGCGGCGGTCGTTCGGCCCCTGGTTCATGCACACGGCTGGTGACCGCGTCATGTCGACAACGATCGACAGATCCGCCGTGGCCGTCTCCGCGCTCCGCGCGCCGAATGGGCCCTCACATGTCTCCTGCGAGGATGGACTTCACGATCCAGCCGTGGACGCGATTGACATAGCGGCGGCGACTCCATCCCAGTTCTGCCGTGAGCAGGCGCCAGGTGCCCAGGCCGGCAAGCGCGTGGACGAAGTCCGTCGCTGTCTCGGTCCCCCAGCCATCTGCGAGGGCTCCGGCATCGGCGATGGCCTTCACGTGCTCTCGAATGAACCGGCGTGTCTCGACCGCTACCTCGAAACCCCCGGCGGCTATTCCCTATCCGAGACCGAAAGTGTCCGGATTTCTTGACACGGGACACACCCAAAGTGTTCGCGAGAAGCGAAGCGAATTGAGCCGAACACTTTCGGCCTGAGTCCTGTCGCGCGGTCGGGAGATTTGCCCAAGAGGCACCATGTGACGTGGCAAGGAGTCTGACCGTGGCCGAAACGCCGACGGCACGAGTGCGGCCGACCGCCGTTCCCGCCGACCTGGCGGCCCTGAGCGGGCCCGGGGCGCGCGGTCCTGTCCAGTTGCCGCGACACGTTCGATGGTCGGGCCCGCCGACGATCCACAACCTGGATGAGCGGTCACACCGGATCTCGGTCCACGAACAGGTTCTGTGCGAAGGGACGCCGGTCGACGTGGCCGACTTCATCGGGCTCGACGACCTCATCGACCTGTGGGACGACCTGTACCTCCCTGACCACGTCCGGCGCGCGTGGTCTGAGGCCGCCCGGGACCAACTGGGCATCGAACTGCCGATCTGACCGACCTTGGGCAACCTGCGGTCGTCCACGCTGACGTTCGACCTGCTGCATTGGCCGGCAGCTGGCAGTGCCACCGCATCTCACTCTCAAAAGTGTTCGCAAACGAGGAATCAAATTGAACCGAACACTTTCAGGGTAGAGTCACAAGCAAACCCTGAGCCAGGTCGAACATGGTCAGAGAGCGGAAGCGGGGGCGGCCTCCCCGCTCCGAGATCCATGAGCGGTTCGCCAGGCAGGTCGGTGAACTGCGAGACCGACTCGGCGGGTTGCCGACCCCCACCGAGGCCGGGAACGTCTGGACGGGGATCTGGTACGAGGAGGCGCACCACTCGACTGCCATCGAGGGGAACACCTTGGTGCTCAAACAGGTCGAGTTGCTGCTGGCAGAGGGTCGTGCCGTCGGCAACAAGGAGCTGCGCGAGTACAACGAGGTTCGCGGGTACGCCGATGCCGCGGACTGGGTGTATCGGCACGCGAATGCTCCCAACGGCTACGAGGCCGGCCTGCTGTCGCTGACCGAGGTTCGTCGGATCCACACCATGGCAATGACACCCGCGTGGGACGTTGCGCCGCACCCCGACGCCGGCGATCGCGAAGGCCCCGGCAGTTTTCGCGAGCACGACATCCAGGTCTTCCCTGGCGGGATGCAACCGATGTCGTGGCCACATGTGCCAGCCGCGATCACAGATTGGCTCAAGTCCGTTCGACAGCTGACAAGCTCGCGAGGACTGGACGCGGTCCTACTGCCTGAACGACTTGCGGATCTTCACGCCGAGTTCGAGCGCATTCATCCGTTTCTCGACGGCAATGGCAGGGCCGGAAGGCTCGTGTTGAACCTGATTCTCGTAAGGCTCGGCTGCCCGCCAGCGATCATCTACAAGAAGGATCGGCCCCGATACCTGAGGGCCTTGCGACGGGCAGACGCCGGGGACCCCGGCGAGCTCGGCGAGCTGTTGGCGCGCGCAGTCCTCGACAATCTCTACAAGTTCGTCGTTCCCGCGGTCGCAGGCCCCGCCCGCGTCGTGCCACTCACCGCGCTTGCCAACAAGAACATCACCGCGGCAGCCCTGCGCACCGCGGCACGGCGCGGCCGGCTCCAGGCCGTCCGCGGTCCTGACGGCCAATGGAGGAGCTCACGCAACTGGGTCCAGGAGTACCTCGACTCACGCTACGAACGTCGCGCGTAGAGCACCGACTCAGGTTCGCCAGCGCCCACTCCACAGACCGTTCGTTGCCAAATTGTTGCCACGCAGCGGCTCGGGGCCCTGAATCGGCCTCAATCGCCCGTCTGTGTACGAACCGCGAGCTGGGAGGCAGGGGCTCGAACCCTGAATACCGACTCCAAAGGACGGCGTGTTGCCAGTTACACCACCTCCCAGTGGTTCCTCGACAGCGTCGAGGAACCGGCAGCGGGAGGGTAGGGCCGCTCAGCCGACGTCCGAGAGGACCTCGGGCCCACCGGCAGGAGCGACCGCGACGGACATCCGATCGAAGTCCTCCTCGACCCGGGCCGCGAGCCGCTGCGCGCTCACCTGGTCCGTGGCAAGCCCGAGGACCGTCGGGCCCGACCCGCTCACGATCGCACCCATGGCGCCCTCGGCCAACAGCCGGTCGCGCTGCTTCTCCAGCTTCGGGCGCAGGACGAACGCCGCCGCCTCGAGATCGTTGTGCAGTGCGGCCCCGAGCGCCTCCAGGTCCCCGGTGCCCAACGCCGTGAGGACGGCGTCGGGCTCGGTCTCGGACGGCGCACAGTGCTCATCCCACGCTGCGTAGACCTCCGAGGTGGCCAACGGCTCGTCGTTGATGCCCACGACCCAGAACGCCCTTCCTCGGCACAGCACCTGGGCCGTCTGGGTGCCCGTGCCGGTCGCCAGAGCCGTCCCGCCCTGGACGCAGAACGGCACGTCCGCCCCAAGTTGAGCCGCCAGCTCGCGCAGCTCGTCGGTGTCCAGTCCGCAGTCCCACAGCTCGTTGAGGGCCACCAGCGCGGCCGCCGCATCGGCGCTGCCCCCGGCCATGCCACCCGCGATGGGGATCCGCTTGCGCAGATGCAGGCGCGTCACGGGCCCGTCACCGTTGGGCTCCATCGGACGCCCGCCGAGGGACGCCAGCAGCACATGGGCGGCACGCACGGCGAGGTTGCCGTCGTCGCACGGCAGGTCGGACGCCGCCCCATGCGTCAGCGAGATGCTCATCCGAGATCGCACGGTCGGATGCAGCCCGCCGACCTCGCTCATGCTCGCCGTGAGACGGTCGTGGATCCCGACGGTCTGCATGACGCTGACCAGGTCGTGGTAGCCGTCATCGCGACGTCCACGGACGCCGAGGAACAAGTTGAGCTTGGCCGGCACCCGGATGCGAACCCGGAGGTTGGCCGCCGTCATCGCCTGCTCCCACCGACGTCGCACGGGACCCGCGCGTCCCGTCCGAGGGTAGGCATGCCACCAACCCGTCCAGAACACCCGCCGAGGTTCGTTCAGCCGCCAGCCAGGGTCCCGTCGAGGGCGAGCACGTCCGCCGTCGTCAGCCGGCCCGGTCGAATCGCCGGGTCCAGGCCGACCGCCGCCAGCGCCTCGTCAACCTCAACGCCTGGGCGTCCAGCCAGCAGGTTGTTCCGCAAGGTCTTGCGCGGCTGGGTGAAGCAGTCATCGACCAATGCCAGCAGCCGGTCGCGGTCATCGCCGACCGGCGCGTCGGCCACGCGCCGGATGCGGACCATCGCCGAGTCGACTCGCGGCACCGGGACGAACACGGTCGGCGGCACCCGAAAGGCCAGCTCCGCGACCGCCAACAGGGCCAGCTTGAGGGACACCGCCCCGTACGGCGAGTCGCCGGGCCGTGCAACCCACCGCTCCCCCACCTCGGCCTGGACCATCAGCAGCAGGTCGCCCACCCGGCTCGCAGCCAGCAGGTGAAACAGCAGGGGCGTCGCGACGTTGTACGGCAGGTTCGCGACCACCGGCACCGGACCGCCTTCCGGGACGGCATCCGTGAGCAGCTCGTCGGGGTCGACGCCCATGGCATCGGCGTGCAGCACCCGCAGCGCCGGAACGTCCCCGAGCGTGTCGGCGAGCATCCGGACGAACCCGGCATCGATCTCGACCGCGACGACCGTGTGCCCGGCGCGCAGCAGACCACGGGTCAGAGCGCCCAGCCCCGGCCCGATCTCGAGGACGGGACTGCCCGGCGGCAGGTCCGCCGTCGCGATGATCCGATCCACGACGTTGGCATCGACCAGGAAGGTCTGGCCATCGGCACGCCGTGGCGCCAGGCCGTACTCGTCGAGCAGTTGCCGCGTGGTCGTCGGCGTCAGCGGTTCGAGCCGCCGATCCGGCCCGGTCACCAGGTGATCGTGACCGGGTGGCTGCCATCGGTGACGCCCGCCAGCTCGATCATGGCGGCACAGGACAGGTCGATGAGCTTGCCGGTCCAGGCAGCCGGCCCGCGATCGTTGATCCGGACCTTGACGGTCCTTCCGGTCTCGTGGGACTCGACGGTCACGATCGTCCCGAACGGCAGCGTGCGGTGCGCGGCCGTCATGGCCTGGTCGTCGAAGATCTCGCCGCTGGCGGTTCGCTGGCCGTCGAAACCGTCACCGCAGCCGTAGTACGACGCCAGGCCCTCGTCGATGCCGTTGACGCCGGGCGGGTAGTCCCTGGTTCCGTACTCGACGATCCGTGGGATCGGCTCGGTCACGACCTCGCGGCTCAGCTCGTCGCGTTCGGTTTCGGCGCCGTCGACCCGAGTGATCCGATACGTGACGCGCCGCACACCCTGGACGCCGGACTGGGCCACGCGGCTGTCGCCCCGGTACAGCTCGTCGGTCTCTCGCTCGATCGTCTCGTACGGAATCGCCTGGTCGACGGTGATCGTCTCCTGCTCGACCCGGGCGACGAGGATCATCGCGCCGTCCTCCACGAGGGCGTTGAGACCCGGCTCGACGATGTCGTCAGGCCCGACCTCGATGCCGGCCTCCTTCAGCGCGGCGCTCACGGTCCGCATCGTCGTCGTGACCGCCGTCGTTTCGCCGTCGGCCGCAATCGTGACGTCCCGCGGCAACCGGACGCGAACGACGGTGCCACCGGCGGTGGGGCGTGTGAGGCTCTGGTTGACCCACAGCTCCTGGATGGCGTGGGGCAGGTCCAGGTACTCGATGGCCTCGCGGACGGTCAGGACCGGCGCCACGATGGAGCGTGGGGCGCCGTCGACCGTGATCGACACGGGCCGGGCACGCACGTACTCGATCGTGTCTCCGCTGACGAGCGGTTGGTCGGCGGATGGCGACAGCGCGTCGCGGGGCCGCACGTCGATGCCCAACGACGCCACCGCTTCGCCGACCGTGCCCGACAGGGTCCGGAGCGTCGTGGGCTCGCCGTCGACCACCACCGTGACCTCGCGCACGGACCGAACGACCAGCAGGTTGCCGATCAACAGGAATCCCGCGACGAGAGCGAGCAGCTGCGTGGCCTGGTTGGGACCCAACCTGCGCATCAGCGTGTCCCCGCCTCAGCGAACCTGAACGCGCGGCCCGCGTTGTCCCAGACCTGGGACCGCATCCAGTCGACCGAGCGGTCCTGCACGGTCGCCAGCGTCTCGAGGACGAACGGGACGTACTGCGGCTCGTTGGGCATCCCCCGGTGGGGATGCGGCGTCAGGAACGGGCTGTCGGTCTCGGTCAGCAGCAGCTCGGCGGGGACGGCGGCGGCGGCGGACCGCAGTGGCTCCCCGTTCGTGAACGTGACGTTGCCGGCGAAGGACATGAACCATCCGGCGTCGGCGCAGCGCCGGACGACGTGCTCGTCTCCCGAAAAGCAGTGCATGACGACGCGGTCGGGAGGTCCGTGGTCCTCGAGGACGGCGAGACAGGGGTCCCACGCGTCGCGGCAGTGGATGACCAGCGTCCGGTTGGCGCGCCGGGCGATCTCGATGTGCCGACGGAACGCCTCTTCCTGCTGCTCCGGCGTCGTGGCGTCCCGGTACCGGTCCATACCGGTCTCGCCGACGCCGACGGTCCGTTGGTGGCCCGCCAGCTCTTCGATGGCGTCCATGACGTCGTGAGTTGCCTCGTCCGCGTCGTTCGGGTGCACGCCCACCGCCGCCCACACGATCTCGTGAGCGCTGGCGGCTTCGACGGCCTGCCGCGACGAATCGAGGTCGGTCCCGATGGTGATCAGCCGATGGACGCCAGCGGCCCGGGCACGCTCCACCTGGTCACCCACCGTGGCCTCCCAGTGGTGGTCGAGGTGGCAATGGGTGTCGACATAGCCGCCTTCGGACAAGCCGCTCTCCGGGCAGTCGGGGTCCGGGTGGATCGTCGGCGCGGGCATGGCGCCTGGGGAAGGCGGCAAAGACTAGCAGTGGCGGTCCGGGATCCCGCAGCTCGTCCACCGTGACATTGGCCAGCGGGGGCCACGGCTCGTAGGCTCGGGCGCCCCGGGGCAGCCAACGTTTGCCCCAACAGGCAGCCAACGGTTCGGGAGCTCGATGAAGTCCTCAGGCATCCGTCGCAAGGTCGACGACCTCGGCCGAATCGTGATCCCTGCCGGGATCCGCAAGAGCCTGTCAATCCGCGAGGGCGACGCGGTCGACGTGTGGGTCGACGGCGAACGGGTCGTCCTGGCCAAGCCCGCGGACCGATGCGTCTTCTGTGGATCCGAGGAGCCACCGCTGCACGCCTTCCGCGAGAAGCTGGTCTGCCGGCCGTGCGTCGCCTCGGTCGGCGTCCTCGACGGCGACCTGCGCCAGCCCACGGCGGTGCCACAGCTCGCCGCTGACACAGCCGATGACGACCTGCCTGCCTGGGACCTGCCGGCCAGAACGCCGCGCCCCGCACCGGCCAGCGCGGACCGCCACGGCGCCGCCGCCCGCCCCTACACCGAGAGCCCCTTGGCGCCGCGCCAGCCCGTGACCAACGTTCAGTCCTCCGACGAGGCCGCCAGCACCGCCTGGTAGAGCCTGCGTCGGGACACGCCCACGTCCGCCGCGACGGTCGCGATCGCGTCCCGCCGGGACGCACCGGCCGCGACACGTGAACGAACCTCGTCAACCAGCTGCGACAGCACGGGCATCGGTTGGGGCTCGGCGCCGCCGATCACGACCGTCAACTCGCCCTTGATACCGCCGGAGGCCGCACGGTCGGCCAAGTCACCCAAGGGAGCGGCGATCACCTCCTCGTGGAGCTTGGTCAGCTCACGGCACGCGACCGCCGGCCGGCCGGCTCCCAGGGACGTCGAGAGGTCAGCGAGGTCCTCGTCGGCGCGGTGGACCGCGACGAACAGCACCATCGTGCGCCGCTCGGCGGCCAGCTCCGCCAGCCGCTCGGTGCGCGCGTTGCCCCGGCGGGGCAGAAACCCCTCGAACACGAACCGGTCCGTGGGCAGCCCGGCGATGCTCAACGAGGCAAGGACGGCCGACGGGCCGGGCGCGGTCGTGACCTCAACGCCGTCCTCACGAGCTGCCCGGATCACCCGCAGACCGGGGTCCGAGACCGTCGGCGTCCCCGCGTCGCTGACCAGCGCGATCGTCTCACCTCGGTGCAGCCGCTCGAGCACCGAGGACACCTGGGCCTCCTCGTTGTGGTCGTGGAGGGCCTGCATCCGCACGGACGAACCGACGTGACGAAGCAGCGTTGCCGTTCGGCGCGTGTCCTCGGCCAGGACGAGATCCGCGGAGCGCAACAGGTCGGCGGCCCGCTCGGACAGGTCGCCGAGGTTGCCGATCGGGGTGGCAACAACCACGAGGCGTCCACCCGCCATGCAGTCTCCGTCCGGGTTGCCCAGCGGTCACCAAGCCAACCACACCCCTCCTTTCGCGGCGGCTTGTCCTAGTCTCCGCCGGCACATGGACTCGACCCGACTGCGCCCCCTGGTGCTGCCGCTGCTCGTCCTGGGCGCAGCACTGACACTCTTCCTGATCAACCTGGGACACCCCGACCGGATCTACTTCGACGAGGTGTACTACGTCAACGACGCCCGCGAGATCCTGGCGAACGGTGTCGAGGACGGCTTCGTCGTCCACCCGCCGCTCGGCAAGCTCATCATCGCCACGGGGATCGAGCTGTTCGGCGACCGGTCATTCGGGTGGCGGGTGATGGGGGCGGTGGCGGGCGCCCTGACCGTCATGCTCGCGTTCCTGATCGCGCGCCGCCTGTTCCGGTCCAACGGCCCGGCGCTGGTGGCAGCCGCCCTGCTCGCCACTGACGGGCTGTTCTTTGCGCAGGCACGCATCTCGATGCTGGACATCCACTTGGCCTTCTTCGTGGCGCTGGGTGCCTGGTTGTTGCTGGTGGACCATGACCGCACGACCTCGCGGGACACCGATCCCCGACCGGGCCCCAGGCTGGAGATCGATGGCCGGCGCGTTCCCGCCCGGAACACGCTGCCGCGCCGGTCACACTGGGCGCGGAACCTTGCGGGAATCGCGTTCGGCCTGGCGATCGCGACGAAGTGGTCAGGCCTGTTCGCACTGGGTGGCGCCGGTCTGCTGACTGTCGGCTGGGAGCTCGCACATCGCCAGCGGGTTGCCGGGTTCATGCTCCGGCAGTGGGCGCGCGGCGCCGGCAGCGTCACCGTGGGCCTGGTCCTGCTGCCGGCAGCGGCCTACGCGGCCTCATGGACGCCATGGTTTCTCAACTTCGAGCACTCCTACGAAGGAGCCAAGGTCTGCGCGGACCAGGACCCGTGCGAGGTCGAATTCGACGAGAAGGTCTCGGCGCTCGTGTCGTTCCACGAGCGGATCTGGCGCTTCCACGACGAGCTCGAGGTCGAGCACAACTACCGGGCACGTGCCTACACGTGGCCCGTCATGGCGCGGCCGGTCGTCTACTACTGGGAGTCGTGCTCGGCGGCGCGGGCGTCCGGGATCCCGAAGACCGAGGACGACGGAACGGTCGTCGAGCCCGAACCCTGCGTGGTGGCGCAAGGCGACGCCGGCGAGATCCTGGCGGTGGGCAACCCGGCCCTGTGGTATCCGTTCATCGGCGCGGCAGCGCTGGTGGTGGCAGGGTTGGTGCGACGGGACCGGAGGGCGGCGTACGTGGCCGTCTTCTACGGCGCCCAGTTCGTGCCGTGGCTGCTCCAGACGCGGCCCCTGTTCTTCTTCTACATGGCGCCGAACGTCCTGTTCATGGCGCTGGGCATCGGGTATGCCGTGACGGTCCTCAACGAGCGGATCCGGATCCGTGTGACCGCGATCGGCGCGATCGCGGGCGCCGGAGCCGGCTGGCTGGCTGGCACGTTGCTCGGTGAGTCCCTGGCGCTGGGGACACCGGTGTGGCCCTGGGTCGGAATGGGGATGGGGTGGTTGTACGGCGCCGCCATCGGCGGCGCGGTGGATCACCGAGCCGAGCGGCGAGGTGGCGCACCACTGTTCGTTCCCCGTCGGGGCGTCTGGGTGGGCGCAATCGTCACGTTGGCCGCGATGGTCCTGTTCGGGTTCTTCGCCCCCGTCTGGACAGGTGTTGCCCTCGATCGCGACCACGTCGAGCTGCGCTGGTGGCAGCGCGGGTGGATCTGAGCGATTGCCCGGCGGGCTCAGCGAGCCGCCGGGCAAGCGCCGGTGATCCGTGGCCTGCTCAGCGGCGCCGAGCGATCCCGAGTGCCGGGCCCGGTGCGGCCGCCAACAGCAGCCCACCAGCGGCCATGAGCGCCAGGCCGACCAACAGGGTCCAGCCGTCGAGCCCCGTCATCGGCAGCTCCCCGGCGGCCTCTGGCTGCTCGAGGACCACGCCCAGGACGGTCGGCGACTCCGTCGGCGACGCCTCGACCGTCCCTTCGACGACCGGGCTGGGTGACGGCGACGGCGTCGTCGTCACGGTTGGGCTCGGCGACGGGCTGGGAGTCGTGGTCGGTGACGGCGACGGGCTCGGGGAGGGCGAGGGTTCCTCGAAGCAGAAGTCGACGTGGCTGATGCCGTAGGCCTTGTCGTTGTTCGGGTTCGTCGGTGTGACCAGGTCGTCGTCGGCGGTAACGGCCGGGTTGTACAGGTACACGTTCGCGTTGGGGCCGCCCTTCATGATGACGGCGGAGACGGGCTCGCTGGCGTCGGAGAACGAGAGCGTGCCGGCCTCGGCGTCGAAGACGAGATCGACGGAGAAGCTGCCGTCGTCGAAGTTCGCGACGAGGTCGAGCACGTCGATGCTCACGCCGCCGTCCATGCCGAGGGAGGGTTGGTTCGGGCCGGCTTCGCCGGAGCACTTGGGGTTGCCCTCGACGAAGAGAGGATCCACGCTTGCTGCGCCGGCCGGCAGGACCAGCAGGAGTGAGGCGAGGACCGCGAGTGCGGTGCCGACCACGAGAGTCGAAAAGCCGATGCGGCGGAGGATCATGTCATGCCCCTGGAGAGGTCGTACGACCATTCTCACTCGGACTTGAGTCGGCCGATAGGCCCCTTGGGGGTCCAGTTTGATGGCCAATGTGCCGACCCCGGACGGACCGGCGGACGTTGCCAGGACCCACCCGAAGTGACCAGCCCTTTCCACCCCTCGACAGTCCTGCTGGCAGGCGGATCATGGATCCAGCCGGCCTGGTCGGGCCCCCGGATCGGTTCGAATGGCCCGGCTGGTTCGGGTTCGCCCTTGCCTCCCATCCGCTGCCGCGTCTGCAACGAACCGCCACCCGAGCAGGACACAACTGGCGACACGGCCATCCCAAGGAGGACCAATGACCACCTCGACTGCACCCGCCGTAGGCCAGCGCATGCCCGCCCAGTGGTTCGCCATCGCCTCTGCCGGCGTCTACCTGGGAGCGGGCCTGATCGGCTTTCTCGTGACAGGCTTCGACGACTTCGTCGGCCTGACCGACGAGAAGGTCGTGATCCTCGCGGTCAACCCGCTGCACAACATCGTCCACCTGCTGCTGGGTGGCGTGTACCTGGCTGGGATCGGCTCGGCTGAGCGTGCCCGCCAGGTCAACCTGCTGGTCGGCGTCGCGTTGCTGGCCGCGTTCGTCCTTGGCGTGGCGGGCGGCGCGAACTTCCTCAACATCGACGGTGTCGCCGAGCCCGACAACTGGCTGCACCTCGTGTGGGGTGCCGCCTCCATCGCGTTCGCCCGAAACCCGTGACGTGGTGAGCTCAGGCGGCCGACAACTCGTGCACGTGCCATCCGTTCGCGAGGACGTGGTCATCCACGAGGAGCAGCCCCGCAGCCTTGTACAGCTTTTCGAAGTCGGCGCGCTTGCGCTCGCGGCCGCCGCCCAATGTCAGCATCAGCAGGTCGTAGGCGCGTTCGAGTGACGCACCGTCGTGAGAGGGAAGCTCCAGCTCGGCGACCCAGATGCGCGCTCCCGGCCGCAACGCTCGACGGACGTTGTTCAGGATGGCGACGGCGGCGTCGTCGTTCCAGTCGTGGAGAACGGCCGACAACAGGTAGCGGTCGGCACCGGGCGGGACAGCCGCGAACATGTCGGTCGCGACGAGCTCGACGCGATCGGCCACGCCGGCGGCCTCGAGGACATCGGTGGCGCGGGACAGCGTCGACGGAACCTCGGCGAGGATTCCGGACAGGCCGGGGTTCCTCGCGAGCAGACGCGCGAGTATCGATCCGGTGCCTCCGCCGACATCGCAGACCGTCGCGACATTGGCGAGCCGAAGCTTGCGGGCCACCAGCTCACCCTGCAACTGCGACGTTGCTCGCATTGCGGCGTCGAAGCGCTCGGCATGGTCGGGGTGCGACGCCAGATGATCGAAGTACGGGACACCGTGGGCCTGTTCGA
>Ga0302046_10000623_pt1 | contig 35019 bp, 24 predicted proteins | sample RVTome_11_FD_200261 | JGI IMG/M metagenome (GOLD analysis project Ga0302046, IMG submission 200261) | Soil microbial communities from uranium-contaminated site in the Upper Colorado River Basin, Wyoming, United States - RVT147D111 (version 2) ...
CTTCATGGCGATATCGGATATCATTTTCGGAGAAAAGGGTGAACGCGAGAGGCGTTAGAAACGCAGCCGGGAGCCGAAGTAGATGGTACGCGCCATCCCGTAGAGCGAGGTACCGTCCCGCGTAATGAGGCGCGGCCCGGGGCGACCCGTCTCCTCGAACTCGGATCGCGTGCCCACTGTGGCCGTTTCGTAGGCGACGATGTTGTTCCGGTTCGTCAGGTTGGTGACGTCCAGATACACATCGACCCCGAAGCGGCCCTGGAACAGAAATCGTTTTTCGAGCCGGAGGTCGACCTGATAGTTGGTCGGCCCGGTGAGCAGCTCCCGGTCGCGCGGGTCGGCGTTGATCTCTCGGGGATACAGGAACCCGGTTTCCAGGCTGCCGGTGAGGCCGACGGAGATGTCGTAGGGCAGCGACGCCACCGAGCGCAGTACGAAACGATGCGTCCGGTCATAGCCGCCCGTGAGCGTGGACGCTCCGCCCCGCACGTTTTGCGGGAAGTTCTTGAAGTCATCCGCATTGTCGAACGGCAAGGACGTCTCCGACGGGTCGTCGGCGGTGAAGTCCGTCGTGTTGGCTCCGGATCGGTTAGCCAGTTCGACCGACGAGAACGTGTAGGAAGCCGTCACTCCGAGCGTAAAATCGGCCGCCAGTTCCAGCGGGCTGCGCCGGAGAACCAGTTCAATGCCCCGCACGTCGGCGTAGCCGAAGCTCGTGGCATAGGTATGCGGACTGCCTACCAGCACGGGTTCGCCGGCACGGCTCGTAGCCGTCAGGGTGGTCTGCGAATAGTTCTCGATGCTCCGCATGTAGGCATTTACGTCGGCGCCCCAGCCTTCGGTGAACTCCCACTGCACACCTACTTCATAGTTGTCCGACCGGATCGGGTCCTGTTGCGGGTCCTGATACGTAAAGAACCGGTTGTTGGAATGGTTGCCGTCGTAGAACTGGTACAACGTGGTGTAGGGCAAGAGCTGGTGCGTCCGGGCGTACGAGAAATACATGGCGCCGTTCGTCCCGATCGGGTGGGAAACCCCGATGCTTGGATTCAAGAACACATCCATGGGCACGTCGTCGCCCCGGTTGAAGAAGTTGCGCGCCCGCGTGCTCTCGACGCTCGGATCGATGCTGGACGTAACGGTGATCGTATCCGTCCGGAAGGGATAGAAATAGTCCGCGATCTTTTGCATGTCGCGGTCGATGAATTCGAGCCGCAACCCCAGGTTGACGATCAGGCCGGCGTATTCCATCCGGTCGGACGCATAAAAGGCGAGTTCCCACGGGCTGCGCTCCCACGACTGCGGGATGTACGGCTCCGCGGCTCCGTTGAGCTTGGCCCCGGCCTGGTCCACGCCATACACCTGCTCGTAGTCAAAAGTGCGCAGCTTCAGTTCGCTACCCACCTGAATAAAGTGGTTCTGCGCGATCTGGTTGGCGTAGTCGAGCTTGATGCCCAGGTTGGTCTGCCTGGCATCCTCCGAGTACGGCTGCGGCTGCGCTGCTTTGTAGCGGTTCCCGTTCGGGAGAAAAAGCTGCGTGTCCGAAAAGCCGTCGGAAATGTTCTCGTAGAACATCTTGGAGTGATCCGGGCCGGTCCCGATGTATTTTTCGATGTTTACCGGGTCCGTGAAGTCGATGAAATCTCCGTCCTCACCGATTTCGGTGAAGCCATCGCCGTCATCATCCACGTAGCCGTACCGGGTGCGCTTGAAGGTGCGGTACACCTGGACATCGAGGAAGGAGCGGTCCGACAAGATTTGCGTCAGCTTGAGCGACCCGAGGTAACTACCGCCGTCGTCCTGGGCGACGCCCTCCAGGTAGAAGCGCCAGAAGTCGTTGTAGCTCGTGTTGTTCCAGGCACCCCAGAGCCCCCGGTCTTCCACCAGGCCGACGGCACTGATGCGGGTGTTTTCGCCCAGCGTGTAGGTTGATTTCAGCTGCCCGCTGAGGCGCTTGGAATACTGATTGGGCTGAAACCCGTGGGTTTCGAACCACTGCCCGGTCGCATAGAAGCCCCATTTGTCGGTGATCGATCCCCCGATCGAAAAACGCGCATCGATCTCCGGGTCGTCCGCGATGGCGTATTTGTTCTCCGACCACGTAAAGAGGTCCGCGCTCGGCGACCCTTCGGAGATTTTCGTGTCGCGCTCGGCGAAATACGAAGCCGCATCTTCATAAAAGTTGAGCGAGTCCGGGCCGGGACGGCTGATGCTGGGGGCCATGCGAAAGGAGACATTGCCTCGAATCGGACCCCGCCCTTCCGCCAGGGCTATCGTCACCACGCCGCCCGACGCCGCGGCATACCGTGCTTCCGTAGCGCCGGTGTTGACCGTCACCTCCGAGACCGCATCCGGGTTGATGGTAAACAGGCTCGGGTTGGTCTGGTTGGCCCGGTTCGTGTTGTCGTAGACGGCCCCGGCATACGGCTGCCCTGTCGCATTCGGCGCGATCTGGTTGAAGGCATCCGAGATGTCGATACCGTCGAGAATGGTTCTCGTTTCAAAACGCCGACTCCCTCGAATGAAGCCTTCGTAGGCGTTCGCCGTCCTGGAGATGACCTCCTGCAACGAGGTAACCGGCAAGCGTGAGATTTCCTCGCCGGTCACGAGCGCGCGCGAAGTGGTCTGGCTGGCATCCACAACGGGTCGCACGGCTTCGACGACGACTTCACCGCCCGTCACGACGCCCTCACTGAGCGCCACGTCGAGCGTTTTCGTACGGTCCGACGTCACGAGGACCCCTTCGATCACTTGCGTTGCAAAACCGACGAAGGAAAACCGCACGTCATACGTACCGGGGCTGATCCCGATGATGACGTAGCGGCCCTCGGCGTCGGTGGCCGTGCCCAGTTGCGTGCCTTGCAGCAGCACGGTAGCGCCGGGTATGGAATTGCCGGCGGCGTCGGTGACCTGTCCGGCCAGCTTGCCACTCTGCGCCCATGCCTCCCCGGGAAGCGCTCCCAGGGCCAAGAAAAAGACCAGCATCATGCCGATCAGCGTGGATAGTAACCTTCTCATATGATACCTCCTCCCCTGGATGAACGTTATAGAATCGACCTACCATCACGTAGACGATGGACGAAGTAGCCGCACGATGTCCATAACCCCCTCACACCGCGTTGCTCCTCGCGTATCCCATGTCGCGCGAAAATGCCTGGGCGCCCTCTCGCACCAGTGCTGCGAGCGTTTCGAGACGGTCGGTATTCGTCATCTGCGCAGAAAGCATGGCTATCGTCAAGGAAGCCCGCGGCCGATGCGTGTGATCGAAAACCGGCGCCGAAATACACAGCAGCTCCGCGTTGTATTCTCCGTCAATGATCGCCACACCCTCGCTGCGAACGCGCGTCAAATGCTGCCGGAAGGCCGCCATGTCGGTCACGGTGTTCTTCGTAAACGACGTCAATCCATGGGCTTCCAGGATGGCGTCTACTTCTGCCGGCGGTAAAAAAGCCAGCATCGCCACCCCGGTAGCCGTACAATGGGCCGGCACCCGCTGCTGGAGCTTCCTGACGACGGTGATGGAACGCGGGCTCTCCATGCGCCGCAGATAAATCACTTCGCCTTCTTCCAGCGTCCCCATGAAGACCGTCTCTCCGGATGCCTCGGCGAGCCGCTTCATATGCCGCGAGGAGGCATGGTACAGGTCGGATTGCTGGAGAAAGCTGGTGCCCAGCTCCCACAGGCGCGATCCCAACCGATACGTCTGGGCCTCTTCGTTCAAGACGACACCGTGGTGCTTGAGCAAGGTGACGAGAATGCGAAACAGGGTGCTCTTGGGAATGCCGGACCGGCGTTTTAGCTCGGCGAGCGACATGCCGTTCGGCTCGCGCTCCAGGAGCTCCAGCACGCGAAAGGCACGATCCAGGGAGGGTATGATGTAGCGCTCGTTCATTTCATATACGAAACGGCGTTTCGTAGTTAATACAGTTTTACGAAACCCTCCTCATATTATCAAGGGTTTTCTTTCACCCCACCCCCGAAAAAACCGGACGGCAACGACGGAATAGGACCCGCCGCCTACTGCAACCTCTTGATTCCCTGAACTATATTAGGGGCCTCTCCTTTCCACGCCGCCAGCCAACGAGGGTACCCATGCCATTCGCCGATCCCGCATCCGTATCTCGACGCTCCTTCATCAAGACGGCAAGCGGTGCCCTGGCAGCCGCCTGCCTGCCGGGAGCCCTCGGTTTTCGCCCCCCTGCCGCACCGGCCAACATTCCCGTTGGGATGCAACTATACTGCGTACGCCACGAGTTGGAGCACGATATGCCGGGCGTCCTCGCCTCCCTGGCCGAGATGGGCTTCGAAGGCGTCGAGTTCGCCGACTACTTCGGCCGGTCCGCCGCCGAACTCCGCTCGATGCTCGACGACCACGGACTCCGGTGCTGCGGCACGCACATCTACATGGACGACATGCTCGGCGACAAGCTGGAACCGACCGTCGCCTTCAACAAGACGCTGGGCAACGAATACCTCATCGTGCGCTGGCTTCAGGAACCGCAACGCGCTACACGAGACGCGTTCATGAAGACGGTGGAGAACTTCAACGAGATCGCAGAAAACCTCAAGCCCCACGGCCTGCGCGTCGGATATCACAACCACGACTATATCTTCAAGACTTTCGGCGACGAAACCCTGTGGGACATCCTGGGCGACCACACCTCGGAGGACGTCGTCATGCAACTCGACACGGGCAATGCCTCGGTGGTCCCCGGCGTCGACGTCGTCGAACTCATCAAACGCCACCCCGGCCGCACCGTCTCGATGCACGTCAAACCCTTCTCTACCCAAAAGCCGGACGCCTTCCTCGGAGACGACGAACTCGACTGGCCGCAGATCCTCGACCTCGCAGAAAGCATCGGCGGCATCGAATGGTACATCGTCGAATACGAAAGGCCAGCCTATCCACCGCTGGAGGCGCTGAAGGCAAACCTGGAAAACCTGCACAAATTCGGACGGTGAGTCGTTGCAGGTTACAGATTGCAGGTTACAGGCTGCGGGTCGTGTTTCCCGAACCTGCAACTTGCCAACTTGCCAACTTGCCAACTTGCAACCTACCGCAACCAATCATGCAGATGCTCGGCGACGAAGGCGTCGTCGTTGAGGTGGGGATAGGCTTTGCAAACGCGGTCGATCTCGTCTGACTGACCCGGAGAGAGGCGCTCCTGCGGATTCAGGCAGCGTGTAGTGCGAAGCAGTCCCTGCCGGCGTAACACTTCGTGGATGCCGGGGATGCATCCGGCAAAGCGATTGGCCACATCGAAAAAGGCGGCGTTGGCGTCGGTGATCTGCTCGGCCAGCGTCAGGAACGCGGACGAAACGCTGCCGTCGGCACGCGCTCGGCGACAAGCGTCGAGGTGTTCGACGGCCCGGCGCGTTCCACAGGCCCAGTGCCCCAGCAAGCCACCTACCATCCCCAGCCGTATGGTACCCTCCGTGGTTTCCACGACATACTCCGTGAGTAGGTCGAGCACGATGTGATCGTCGTTGCCGGTATACAGCGCCACCTCGGCGGCCCGCCCGGCTTCCGCGACGGCCCGCACCACGTCGAGCGTTTGATAGCGATTGAACGGGGCGATCTTCACGGCTACCACGTTAGGGAGAGCGACAAACCGCCGCCAGAAGGCAACCGACAGCGGGCGCCCTCCGACGGCGGGTTGCAGATAAAACCCGAAGAGCGGGATTTCCCGGGCCACAGCTTCGCAATGGGCGAGCAGGTCGTCAAGGCCCGCATCCGGCAGGGCGGCCAGCGACAACAATCCGGCGTGAAAGCCGAGACGACCCGCCGTCCGTGCTTCTCCCACGGCTTGCATGGTCGATCCGCCGAGGCCTGCGATGCGAACCGTGTGCCGCCCCGTGTCGGCATCACAGTGGGCGAGGGTCTCCGCGGCCAGCGCCAGCACCGGCTCGTAGAGGCCATGCGCCCGTATTTCGAACTGGGTCGTGTGTACGCCCACAGCCACTCCACCGGCACCCGCGGCATGGTAATACCGGGTCAAGGCACGCTGCCGTTGCTCGTCGAAGGTGCCGTCTTCGTGTAACGCCAGCGGGTGGGCCGGAATGACTTGCCCTCGGCGAAGCGCCTCGCTCACCCATGCCGGCGGCATCGGATAGTCGGTCATATTTATGGGTCCTCGGTCACTGGTCATGGGTCACGGGTCTGTCCTGAATCAACCAATGACCATTGACGCATAACCGACTTATGCCTGTGACAACGGGCAATGAGGGAAAGTAAAGCACCTAACCTACCTACCTAATAACCTCCATCACGTACGTCGAAGTGGGTGGGCTTGCCGAGGGTCGGTCCGTTGTGCTGCACCCAGTGGGCCGTCCAGCGCAGGACCGTGTCCAGCGGCGTCGGCGGCACTCCCAGCGCGGCACAGGCGGCCGACGAATTGCTGAGCAAAGCGGTGGCGGCCTCCTCGCCTGTGATGAGGGCAGGCCGACCCATGAGGCGTCCCAGTTGCTCCGCCAGGGCACGGACGGAAAGAACGCCGGGGCCGGTCACGTTGAGGGGGCGCGGCGGGGTATCGACCCGGTCCAGCGTGCGCAGGACCATGTCGTTGGCGTCGCCCTGCCAGATGCAGTTCAGATAGCCCATCGTCACGTCGACCGGGGTACCCGCGTACACCTTACGGGCGATGTCCACCAGCACGCCGTAGCGCAACCCTACCGCATAGTTGAGGCGAAAGAGCACAACGCGCGTCCCATGTTGCCGCGCCTCGTATTCGAAGATGCGTTCACGGGCGACGCAGGCGTTGGCGTACTCGCCGAGGGGCGTCAACGCCTGCGTTTCATCCGCCCCACCGGAGTGGATGGGCACGAGCGGATAGACGTTGCCGGAAGAAAGCGCAACGAGACGAGATCCGGCGTACCGCGCTGCCGCATAGGCCGGGATGAGGGTGTTGACGGCCCAGGTACGCGCCGGGTCCTGCCGGGTCCCAAACTTGAGCCCGACGAGGTAGATCACGTTCTCCGCATCGGGCAGAGAGGCTATCGCCGTGCGATCCATGAGGTCACAGGCCCTCGTCCGGATGCCCCGGGCTTCGAGGGCGGCGCGTGCGGCGGTGTCCGTGAACCGGCTGACGGCGATCACTTCCAGGTCGTGCCCGACGGCCTCGGCAGCGCGGCGCGCACGCACGCACAGCGACGGCCCCATCTTGCCGCCGGCACCCAAAACCACCAGCGGCCCACGCACCGTCCCAATGAAGGTCTTCAGCGCCTCGGTCGGCCGGGTCATCACCTCGTCCAACTCGGCTTCGGAGTGGATGATATCGGGAAGTACGTCGGCGGCCATAAGCCGGATGGAGGGCGAGCATGTCGGGGAAGGTAAGGATACGGTATACAGCCGAGAGTTTTGCACGGTCGGTTATCCACAGGCTGGCGACATGGCCAGCGCGATCTCGCGGCTTTCGCTGCTGTCCACCGCCGTGTAGAAGTGATAGTGCCGCCCCGGCCGGCGCAAGATGAAAGGCTTGGCGGCATGCAGGGCATCGAAAGAGCCCGGCGTACCGATCCGGAGGATGGGATTGCCCTTATAGGGCCGCCAACCGAGCGGGAAGTCCGCGCTCGTCGTCATTGCGAGTCCGTCCTGGGCGTGCTCCCGATCCCAGCTGTAATACGCCATGTACCACCTCTCACCCACCTGGTAGAGCGACGGATCGCCCGCCCTTCCGCTGGCGTCCCATTGGCCCGGCGTGCCACGGCCGGTCAGGACCGGCGCCGCCGCATCGTCTACCGCCCAATGATACAGGTCGGTCGAGGTCGCATAGCCGATACGCTCTTCATGATGCCCGTCGACGACGCCCGACGCATTGAAAAAGAGGTAGTAGGTACCGTCCACTTTCACGATGTTGGGATGCCAGATGGCTTCGCTGCGCCACCCGTCCCCTGCCGGCGCAATGACCGGGTTGCCTTCATACCGCGCCCAGGTATACAGATCCGTAGAGGTAGCCAGGTTGAGCGTCTTCAGGCCCTTCTCATAGCCGGTGCCGGTCAATCCGAAGTAGAACAAGTAATACCGTCCGTCTTCCTGCCAGAGAAACGGCCCCGACGTCCCGCTCTCGTCGAGGCTACCGGGGCGGCCGCTGGGGCCGAAGACGGGGCTGTTCGGGTCTTTCTCCCACTGCATCAGGTCATCGCTCCAGGCCAGGCCCACCTGCGGCGTGGCGACGGCGTCGTATCCCTGGGTGGGCGGCTGCACCCAGGCGTACCCGCTATAGACCATGCCGTAGCGGCGGCGGGCCTCATCATACCACACCACCGGCGACTCGACCATGCCTGCGTCCCAAGCGCCGAGGGAGCCGCGTTCCAGGACCAGGCCGCACTTTTGCAACGAGCCGCCGGGCGGCTCGTCGCCCTGCATCCCGATAGCCTCGTCGGACCGCGAGGCACACTGCATCTGGAGCCCTCCGTAGAGCACACCCAGGAGGAGCCGCAAGATCAAGCGGGGCAGGGAGGCAAGCAGTGGCATCGGCGTTGTTCGGCGCTGGCCGCGCATAGCAGAGAGCGACTGGAGAGACGATGCGTGAAAGTACGTTTTTTACGTCAACCTGTTTGTAACGCAAAAACCCCGTGCCTTACGGGGCACAGGGTTTTTACCTCAAGAACTTACGATGACAAAATGCCGTTGACACCTACAGAATATCCCGCTCCGGCACCCGGTACAATTTCTGAGGGACAGCGCCGTTTTAGAGGTATGTCTTTAGAGGTATGTCTATCGGGTGTACCGAGCGACCCGGATGGGCTTGGAGCCAGAACCCCGCTCGCACGTACAAGGCCTCCCTGTGGATAGGTTCTGCCTGAAAGAAAGACCATGATTGAGGTACGCGAACTAACCAAGACCTACGGCGCCGAACGCGCCGTCGATGCCATCTCCTTCGACGTACAGCAGGGCGAAGTCCTGGGCTTCCTGGGACCCAACGCCGCCGGCAAGTCGACCACCATGAAGGTCATCACCTGCTACCTGGCACCGACCGAAGGCACCGTGTACGTCGACGGCAAGGACGTGCGTGCGGACATGCTGGAGGTACGCAGGCGCATCGGTTACCTCCCGGAAAACACCCCCCTCTACGCGGACATGGTGACGTACGACTACCTCGCGTTCGTCGCCGCCATGCACGGGATCCCGCCGACGGAGCAACCCCGCCGCATCGGCGACATGGCGGAGGTCTGCGGCCTCGGCGACGCGCTCGGCAAACGGATCGATACCCTCTCGAAGGGTTATCGCCAGCGCGTCGGGCTCGCCCAGGCCATGATCCACGACCCGCCCATCCTGATCCTCGATGAGCCGACGACGGGCCTCGACCCGAACCAGATCGTCGAGATTCGCGAGTTGATCAAGGCCATCGGCCGCGAGAAGACCGTCATCCTCTCCACGCACATCCTGCCCGAAGTGCAGGCGTCGTGCGATCGGGTGCTCATCATCCACAAAGGGCGCCTCGTAGCCGACGGCACGCCGCAGGACTTACAGGCGAGCTTTACGGGCGGCCAGCGGGTGCGCTTCGGTGTGCAGGCCCCGGCCGACGACGTAGCCGCAGCGCTGCAACAATGGGGACGAGCACGCATCGTGGAACAGCACGCCAACGGCGGCGCGGAAGCGCTCTTCACCCTGAGCGCCGCGCACGACGACGACGTCCGCCCCGCCCTGTTTCACCTGGCCGTGGACCGGGGCTGGACGCTCACCGAACTCCACCAGGACCAGGTAAACCTCGAAGATGTCTTCCGGCAGTTGACATCCGCCTGACGGCGGGGTTCTTTGTTCGCTCCCCCGACCGCGTCGGGGTCGCTGTCGTGCGTGGTCCGCTCGCTACGCTCGCTGTTGCAGGTTGTTATATTTCTCCGGTGTCTCAACCAACGAACCACAGCGAACGAAGTGAACGGACCACAGGGAACGGACAATCTACACAACCATGCACCAAACCTGGACGCTGACCAAGCGTGAACTGCACGCCTACTTCGACGGCCCGGCCGCCTACGTCGTCTTGAGCGTATTTCTGGCGATCACGGGCTGGTTCTTCGGCAATGCGCTATTTCTTGAAAACGTAGCCTCGCTGCGGGCCGCGTTTAACATCGCGCCCTTCATCTTTCTGTTCTTCATCCCCGCCATCACGATGTCGACCTTCGCCGAGGAGCGCCGGGCCGGCACGCTCGAATTGCTGCTGACCTTGCCGGTGCGCGACTGGCAGATCATCGCCGGCAAACTCCTGGCCGTCTCGATCTTCCTGCTCATCACCATCGGCCTGACGATGGGGTACGCCCTCACGGTCTCGATGCTGGGCGACCTCGACTTCGGCGCAACGGTGGGCGGCTACCTGGGGCTCTTCTTGCTGGGCACGACCTATGCCGCCATCGGCATCTATGCCTCCAGCCTGACGCGCAACCAGATCGTCGCCTTCATCCTCGGCTTTGCCATCATCTTCGCCCTCTTCCTGTTCGACAAGGTGACCAGCTTTGTGCCGGGCCCCCTGGGCAGCATCCTGCAATACCTGGGTACCGACTTCCACTACCAGAACCTCATGCGCGGCGTCATCGACACGCGGGATGTGCTCTACTACCTCTCGGTGACGGGCTTTGCCTTCCTCCTGACCGCCTACACCCTCGCCCGACGACCGGAATAATGGTCAATTGCCAATAGCCCAGGGTCAAGGGGCAACGGGGGCTACCCCATGCCTGACCATGGACAATGGGCTATTAACCATTCACTATTCGTTATGAAAAAAGACTGGACCTCCCGGACGGCCATCCTGCTGATCGCCGGCATCCTGGTCGTACTCAACCTCATCGCCCTGAACCTCTTCGGCCGCCTCGACCTGACCGACGACGACGTCTACTCGCTGTCCGATGCGTCGGTCCGGCTGGTGGAAACGCTGGAAGACCCGGTCACGATCACCGCCTTCTTCTCCAAAGACCTGCCGCCTCATTTCGCGGTTAACCGCCGGTATCTCAAGGATAAGCTGGACGATTACCGCGCCTACGGCGGCCAGAACGTGCAGTACCGCTTCGTCGACCCCGCCGACGACCCGGACCTGCGCGCCGAGGCTACCCGGTACCAGATCCCGACGGTGCAGATCCAGGTGATCGAGAGCGACAACGTCCAGCTCAAGAACGCCTATATGGGCGTCGCCATCCAGTACGAGGACCAGCGCGAAACCATCCCCGTCGTCGAAGACCTCTCGACGCTCGAATACGACATCACGAGCGCCATCCGCCGCATGACACAGGAGGAAAAACCCATCGCCGGATTCCTGAGCGGCCACGGAGAACCGAACCCGATGCAGGACATGCGCACGTTCTACCAGGACCTGGGGCGCAACTATGACGTCCGCACCGTCACTGTACAGGAGGATACCGTGCAGGGGGCACAGCTGGAACCCCGGCCGGACGTCCTGGTGGTCGCGGCGCCGACGGATACGCTCCCGGAGGCCCACCTGCAGGCCCTCGACGCCTACCTGATGGACGGCGGCCGCATCGCCTTGCTGTTGAACCGCGTCCAGGCCGACCTCCAGGTGGGCCAGGCGAGTGTGTTGAGCGTGGGCCTGGAGCCGCTGCTCGACGCGTACGGCGTCGCCGTCCAGGACAACCTGGTGATGGATGAGCAAAGCTCGGTGGTGACGATGCAGCGCCAGCAGGGCTTTTTCACGCTGGCCCAGCAGATCGAATACCCACTGTTTCCGGTAGCTACCACCTTCAACAGCAACAACATGATGGTGAATCGGCTGCGCGAGGTGATGTTTTACTACGTCAGCGCGCTCGATACGTCGCAGGCCCCGCCCGAAGGCGTCACGGTCGAACCGCTGATCTTTTCGTCGGACCGGAGCGGCATCCAACAGGGCTTCTTCATGCTCCAGCCCATGCAGAACACCGGGCGACTTGCCGGGGGGCCCTACCCGGTGGCGGCGGCCTACACCGGTACGTTCCCCAGCGCTTTCGAAGCCGGCCGGCAGAGTCCGTCGACCCGGCTCGTCGTCGTCGGCGACGGCGACCTGATCAACGAATCGATCGTCGGCGCCATCCCGGGCAACATCGAGTTCGGCCTGAACATGGTGGACTGGCTCATCCAGGACGACGCCTTGCTGGCGATCCGGACGAAAAAGATCGAACCCCGGGCGCTCCGGCCCGTCTCGGAAGGCGCCCGGCCCTGGATCAAGTACGGCAACATGATCGGCCCGGTCTTGGTCATCGTCTTTTTCGGCCTCCTCCGATGGCGCCAGCGCAAGAAACGGCAGATTGTGTATGTGAGATGAATCTTCCCTGCATCGCGCAACCCACCCACGATGAAACAGAATCACCTGCTCCTGTTACTCGGAACCCTGATCCTGCTGCTGGGCGTGGCCTACCTGGCCGGCGTCTTTGAGGGCGATGCCTCGACGGTGGATGTGCCGGAGGTCGACCTGCCCGGCGACGCGCTCGAACAGATCCGTATCGAAGCCCCGGCGCAGACGCTGGCCCTGCAACGCCAGGGCACCCGCTGGCTGCTCACCGAACCGCTGCAAGCCCCGGCAGACTCGCTCACAGCCGCACGCTTCGTAGAAAGCCTGGGCGACCTCGACCTTGCGGCCGTCGCCTCGAACAACCCGGATCGATACGCGCGCTACGGCGTCGACTCGACGGCTACCGTGATTACGGCCTCCTGGCCGGACGGCACACACCGTCTTACCGTCGGCAACCAGGGCCCCGACTACCAGTCCGTCTACATCCGCCTCGACGACGACCCCCGCGTCTATACGTCAAGCGGGCGGATCAACATACCCGACGGCCTCGACCGCTGGCGCGACAAGACCGTCGCAACCATCCGGCCGGGCCAGGTCACCGCCGTCTCCGTCGAGCAGCCGGAGGCCTCCTGGGAGATCCGCCGGGGACCGGCCGGATGGCAACTCTCGGAACAGGGCGCCAGCGTCCCGGCAGACTCCGCCGCCGTCGCCCGCTGGCTCCAGCGCTTCGCTCCCATGACCGCCGACGGCTTTATGGACGACCTGCCGGCACCCGTCGTCCGCGAGACGAGTAAATACCGCCTGGTCTTCAGCACCGCGGCCGGGGTCACTGAGACGATCCACCTGCTCCAGCGCGACGACGGCTATGCCGTGACGAGCGACACCGGCACCACAACGTACCGGCTCGTCGCCGCCCGCCTCGCCACCTACGTGCCCGAACCGGAAACACTGAAGTAATGGCAGATAGTCAATGGTCAATAGCCAATCGTCAATTGGTGCTCGCATTAACCATTGACTATTGACCCTTGACTACTGACCATTAGAACGCATCATGGCAAAGACCAAGACCCCGCCCGTCGAACAGTTCGAATACCGGGCCGAGATGAAGCAGTTGCTTCGCCTCATCGTCCACTCGCTCTATACCCACCAGGAGATCTTCCTCCGCGAGTTGATCTCGAACGCCTCCGACGCCCTCAACAAGCGGCGCTTTTATCAACTCACCCACCCCGACGCACCGGACGCCGACGCCGCCTACAGGATCACGATCACCCTCGACCCCGAGCAGCATACGCTGTCACTCGAAGATACCGGCATCGGCATGACGCACGACGACCTGGTGCATCGCATCGGGACCGTCGCCAGCAGTGGGACCCTGGCCTTCCTCGAAGACCTCAAACAGGCCGGCGACAAGCCCGTGGACGCCCATCTCATCGGGCAGTTCGGCGTCGGCTTCTACGCGTCGTTCATGGTGGCCGACGAGGTGGTCATCGAGACGCGCCACGCCGGGGCGGACGCACAAGGCTACCGCTGGACGTCGGACGGCGGCGGGCAGTTTACGGTCGAAGCCATCGACCGCCCCGCACGCGGCACGACGATCACCCTCCATCTCAAAGACGACGCCCAGGCATTCAGCCAGGAGTACCGCGTCAAGCAGATCATCCAGAAATACTCCAACTTCGTCGACTTCCCGATCTACGTAGGCGACGCGCAGGTCAACACCGTCAAGGCGCTCTGGCTAAAGCCGAAGGACGCCATCACCGACGAGGAGCTACAGGCGTTCTACAGGTTCATCGCGAACGACTACCAGGATCCCCTGGGGCACCTGCATCTGCGCATCGAAGGGCGCCTCAGCTTCAACGCGCTGCTTTTCATCCCGGCGACGGCGCCCCCCGGCCTGTTTCGAGAAGACTACGACCGGCGGCTGCACCTGTATGCGGCGGGCATCTTCATCCAGGACGACGCCAAAGCCCTCCTGCCGGAATACCTGCGCTTCGTCCGGGGCGTCGTCGATACCGAAGACCTGCCGCTCAACGTCTCGCGCGAAGTGACGCAGTCGAGCCCGGTGATGGCCAAGATCAACGCGATCCTGACCGGCAAGGTGCTGGGCCTGCTGGACGAATGGGCCACGCAGGATCCCGAAAAATACGACACGTTCTTCCAGCACTTCGGCTCCCTCTTCAAGACGGGCCTGACGACCGAGTACGACAAACGGGACCAGGTCATCGACCTGCTGCGCTACGCCTCGACGCGGACGGAGCCGGGCCGGACGACCTCGCTCAAGGACTACGTCGGCCGGATGAAGGAAGGCCAGGAGGCCATCTACTACCTGATGGGCGAGCACCGCGACGTCGTGGCGCGCAACCCGAACCTGGAATACTTCAAAAAGAACGACATCGAGGTGCTGCTGCTCGTCGACCCGGTCGACGTCTTCACCTTCCCGCACCTCCACACGTACGACGACAAGCCGATCAAGAGCATCGAAAAAGCCGACCTGGACCTCAAGCAAGACGAGCATCCGCAAGAAGGCGCGATGGCCGGCGAAGACCAGGACAAGCTCCTTGCCCTGTTCAAGATCACCCTGGGCGACCGGGTGGAAGACGTCGTGGCCTCGAAGCGCCTGGTCGACTCGGCGGCGACGCTCGTGGTGGGCGCGCAGGGGATGGATACACAGATGGAACGCATGATGAAGATGATGGGCCAGGACTTCGGCGGCTCGAAGAAAGTGCTGGAGGTCAACACGGCGCACCCGCTTCTGAAGAACATGGCGAAGCTGCAAGCCCAAGGCGGCCGGGACGACCTGCTCGAAAAGACGATCCACCAGCTCTACGAAGGCGCCCTCCTGATCGACGGCACGCTGAACCAGACGGCTACCTTCGTCGAACGCATGACCGAACTGATGGTCCGGGCGACGGGGTAAGCGCTTGACGATACGGCGCGGCTGACGTACCGGTAAGAAACGTCCTCAAACGCGGATTGTCATCCCGAGCGGAGCGCAGCGGAGTCGAGGGATCTCGCCCTCATGATCTATGATAAAATACGTCGGTACTCATGGGGAGACCCCTCCCTGGAGGGAGGTGGCCCCGCGCAAGCGGGGTCGGAGGGTGTCCAGAGGCCGGGTGACACCCCCAGTCGCCTTCGGCGCCAGCCCCCTGCGAGGGGGCCGTGGGCGTTCCGTTACCAAAACAAATCTCAAAGACCATAAGGGCTAGCAAGACCGTTCTCGCGAGATTTACTTCGTCAGTCGGCTTCGCCTCGTGTCTCCGCTCGCTACGATCGGTCGGAATGACAAAAAGAGGGCTTTGAGATAGTTTCTAAGCATCGCCGGCCCTCCTCGGCGTAGCGCACCCCGTCACCAACGTTACCGGACAGGCAAGGAGATCTACGCCGTGAAAAAAGCACCCCTGCTCTCGCTGCTCCTGCTCTGCACCGCCCTCTCCAGCGCCTCGGCCCAGGAACACGCCTGGACCTGGCAGAACCCGCTGCCCCAGGGCAACACCCTCCACGCCACCGACTTCGTCGACGCCCAGACCGGGTGGGCCGTCGGCGAGGCCGGCACCATCGTCCACACCACCGACGGCGGCGACACCTGGACCGTCCAGAAAAGCGGCACGCCGCGCAACTTCTCCGACGTGCATTTCCTCGATGCCGTGACCGGCTGGGCCGTGGGCCGGAGCGGGACGGTGCTGCATACGACGGACGGCGGCGCGGCCTGGACGCCCCAGGACGGCGGCCTGCCGGCCTTTTTCACCGACGTGCATTTCGCCGACGCCGACCACGGGTGGATATCGACCCATGAACGCCTGGCAGCGGGCACCTCCATCCGGGTGACGACGGACGGCGGCACTACGTGGAATACCGTAACTACGGGTGCAACCTTCGACCTGCGGGGCGTGTATTTTGTAGATGCCAGCACGGGCTGGATCGTGGGCGTGGCAGGTGAGATTTTGCGGACGGATGATGGCGGTGTAACCTGGACGCCGCAAACCGACGGGCTGAGAGATACGTTTTGGGATGTTGCTGCCCTCAATCCTGACACCGTCCTGGTCGTAGGTCCGGAGCGTATGCCTTTGTAACAGATGATGGAGGAGCCACATGGGCGAAGTCTGAGTATGAGCCCGGAGGTGGAAAAATAGCTGATGAGGTGAAGGAGTGTAAAAATATACTCAAATATAGTCCTCCCCCTAGGACTGCAAAAGGCTACCAGGCATGGGCTTGGTGTATAAGTGTGGTTTATACGGCAGAAATCGGGCAGAGATTGAAAACGTCCGAGAAGGTCTCCCCAGATCTTGTATGGACGCGTATTGATCCGGGCGTTTCAGAAGAAGATGAAATTGAAGGCGGCACGTTCGCCGATTCCTTGCATGGATGGATCATCGGCTCTAACGGCATGATCAGCCATACGCCTGATGGCGGCGAAACCTGGATGCCACAGAACAGCGGCGTCACGGCTCTGCTCGACGGTGTCTTCTTCCACGACCGCGAACAGGGCTGGGTCGTGGGGGACAACGGCACGATCCTCCACACGACGGACGGCGGCCAGAACTGGATCTCCCAAACCAGTGGAACGACCCGTCGGCTTCGCCGCGTTTCTTTCGCCGACGACCAGATCGGCTGGGCGGTCGGCGATGGGGGTACGATCCTGTATATCACGGACGGTGGGCTGACCTGGACCCCTCAAACCAGCGGCACCGCCTTTCGGCTATACGACATCGCCTTCGCCGACGACAACACCGGATGGATCGTCGGCGACAACGGCACGATCCTCCACTCCACCGACGCCGGACTGACCTGGACGCCACAGCCCAGCGGCACCACCAACGCCCTCCTCGGCATCGACTTCATAGACGCCGACAACGGCTGGATCAGCGGCGAGGGCGGCACCATCCTCCGCTTTACCGGCACCGGGGGGGAGACCGGCACAGGCGTCGAAGACGAGCCCGACGAGACCCCGTCGACCTTCGCGCTTTCTCAGAACTACCCCAACCCGTTCAACCCGGCGACGACGATCGCCTTCACGGTAGCCCGGCAGGGTCCGGGGCGCCTGGAAGTCTTCGACGTGCTGGGGCGGCTGGTCGAGACGCTCGTGGACGAGCCGCGTGCGGCGGGAACGTACCGCGTCACCTGGGAGGCGTCGTCGTTGCCGAGCGGGGTGTACCTCTACCGGTTGCAGGCGAGCGGGCGGGTCGATACGAAGCGCATGGTTTTGATCCGATGAGCCCGCCGCTCGATGCTCGCGACACCCGCTGGGAGCGATTGCTGCATACGCGGGATCGCTTTCGGGGCGACGTGGCGCTCTATCTCGAAAACGGACGCTATTCCCGCGTCCGGATAGACGACGTGCTGCTCGCAGCAACGAGGCTTTCCCTGAACGTCACGCTCCTTCCGACGCGCGGGCTCTACAACGAACGCCCGCCCTCGTGGACGGTAGGCGGGGCTCGGAAGCTCTGGACCTTCTCGGAGGATCTGCTGGAGTGGAGCCTCCTGTATATCGGCACCCTGTTTTTCGAGCCGGGCCTGCTCGACGCGGTCGTCCAGCGGGGCGAAAACGCTCCTGACGAAGCCTACGACCGATCTGCCGTCAACCAGTGTATCCGCGCCTATACGATCTCGCTGCTGGAGCCCCATCTGGCGGGTGAGCTTGGCCTGTTCTGGAGAAGCCGGCACGTGGGCCGAGTGACCGAAAATGCGCCGATGAAACGGCGCTGGTTCGTCGGGAAGTATCCCTGGGTTCGAGGGACGTTTACGCCTGTGGATCTGGACCCGGACCTGGAACGCGGCCTGGCCGCCTATGCGGACGGGTTCGCCCATCCGGAACGGGATGAGGCGCGCGTCGCCAAAAGGCTTTATGCGGGATGGTGGCTGAAGACGACGCAGCGGGCGCTGATCGGGACGCTCGTTCCGATCCTCGACGCCGGAAGCCGGTCGATCCAATGGAGATTCGAGAGCCTGAAAGCCATGCCGAACGGGTTTGAACAGCGCGCGAAGGGGCTTACGCCTCCCCGCCCCGACCTCTGGACCGTGGAAGAAATTCAGCGGCTTGCCGACCTTTACGAGTATGGGCTCGTCACTGAAGAGGAATTCGCCGGGTGGTTTCGCAAAACACTCCTCCGGCTCCCGCGTGGAACGGACGTACGCCCCGCTATCGCCCTCCTTCCCGATGCCCTGCCCGAAGCCGTGTGCGCCGCGTTGAAGGCCGTCGTCGATGAAAAGGCCGATGACGAATACCGCCGCAGGTAGTGTATCGCGACGTTGCGATCATTGAAGAAGCGGCGTCAACTTCTACCGCTTGCAGGTCGTAAGGCGCGCCGAGCCCGGGGCAAGGCCGTTGACTCATGAGACCCGGAGGATCCCCCATGGGCCTTTTCAACCACGTAGACCTGACCTCGCTCGTCACGCGACAAGAGCCACGGAGCGACCTATCCCGCAGCGAGTTCATTCAACGCATCTGCGATGAAGCCGCAACCCTGGCGCGCTGTAGCCCCTACAGTACGGATCTATATTTCTCCGTCACCGATGAACTGGCCGCGCAGGATTTCTTTCGGGTTCGCTTTCCTGCGGCGACGACGAACGCATCGGGGCCGGGGCAACCCGACGCCACGCAAACGCCCGTTCCGGAGCATCCTGATTTTGCAGTCTGGAGAGAAGAGATCAAGCAACAGCTCGGCGCCGTTGCCGGGTCGCAATCCTTACTGGAACTTGCCAATCTTTATTATGACGAGGGGAATTATCCTGTCGCCGTGCAATACTTTCACCAGGCGGCCGACTATGACAACAACCTGACCGCATACCTTAGCCTCGGTTATTTATACACATCGGGGGTGGTTAAAAAAGACCTGGACTATGCGTTCAAGTGTTTTGAATACGTCGCCCGGTGCGGCCTGCCCGAAGCCTATTTCCCGCTGGCGCTGGCGTATATGTTCGGTGACGGGGTAACGAAGGATACCGGTCAGGCCGCCGCATGGCTCAAGAAGGCCCACGAGGCGGGCGATCCCGACGCCAGCGTATGGGTCGTTGAATGCCTCGTTGACGGAACGCTCCATTTCGTCAAGAACGTGCCGCTGGCGCATGACTTGATTTTCAACCAGGTATTGCCCGTCATGCAGCAGCGCCCCTGGAATTATGCGATGTATCCCCGCGCCCTTTTTTGTGCCGGCTATGTATTGGATCAAGGCTATGGAGCGCCCGCGCAAGCGTTGGCGTACTATGAACAGGCTGCCCAACTGGGCTTTAGCCGTACGTATCCTCGCCTCTACGTCCTGTACATCGACGGACTCGGCGGCCGGCAAGACACGCAACGTGCCGTGCACTACCTTCGCCTGGCCGCTGCACAGAACGATCCCACGGCGTTGTACAACCTGGCAAGATTTTATCTGGACGGCACGATCGAGCGCCTTAACCGGGAGAAGGCCTTTGCGTATCTAGTCGAGCACGCGTTGTTACAATATGCCGACGCGTGTCGGAAACAGCCAGGGCTTGAACGGGGCCTCGCGAATTACCTGCTGGCTCAGATGCTGGAACAACTGGGAATCGACACGTAGGAGACCGGTTCGACGCCGGGCGATGCCTCTGTCTACTGCTTGCGGGCCCGAAACCGCGTTGAGACATCGCCCAAACACCCATCCCCTACCCGATGACCCTCCTCGGAGCAAGCTCCGCGGTATCCGTCGAAGGAAGCGGTTGCTTTCCGATGCAAGCATCGGGGTAGGCGACCCGTCAATGAATCAACCGGATCGGGCAGCACTTATCGGAGCGGTTTTCGTATGCGTTCTACCCCCTCTACAAACGTGCCCGTCCCCTTTTTTAAACTGCCCTCTTTGCGCGATTCAACCGTCTGCACTTTCAAGGTAAACTCGCTCCCGCCCATGGCCTGGCTGCAGGCGACGCAAACGCGGGTGTCCGGCATGGCCTCGATGCGCCCTTGCGGAATTTCCGACCTGCACTTGGCGCACTGTCGTTTTTCCGTTTTCACAAGCGTCCTCGTTTTGTGGAGATCTCTGCTGGTGGTAAAAACGGCACGACACGGTGATTATTGCAGGGGCCTGTTACGCCGGGCAATCCGACGCCTTCTGTGTCTTGCACCTATTTCACCATTTTCTTATTCATGAGATAAGCGCTGCCATGAGCACTATTACTTTCCAAACGCAGACCCGGCGCTCGCAGACACCGCGTCACAAGCATTGCCGGACAGGCAAGGAGACCCGCGCCATGAAACAGGCACCCCTGCTCTCGCTGCTGCTCCTGCTCTGCACCGGCCTCTTCACCGCCTCGGCTCAAGAAAGCGCCTGGACCTGGCAGAACCCCCTGCCCCAGGGCAACACCCTCAACAGAATCCACTTCACCGACGCCCAACACGGGTGGGCCGTCGGCGAGGCCGGCAGCATCATCCACACCTCGGACGGCGGGGACACCTGGAGCGTCCAGGACAGCGGCACGCTGCTCGACCTGTCCGACATCCACTTCGTCGACGCCCTGACCGGATGGGCCGTCGGCGCCGACAACTTCGCCGGGCTCATCCTCCACACCACCGACGGCGGGGCGACATGGACCACCCAACAGAGCCCCACCGGCATCCTCTCCGCCGTCCACTTCGTCGATGCCCTGACCGGATGGGCCGTCGGCGTCGAGACGATCCTGCACACGACGGACGGCGGGGCCACCTGGACCGAGCAGTACACCGCGCCGGAGTACATCGCCTTCACGGCGGCGCACTTCGTCGATGCCCTGACCGGATGGGTCGTGAGCTATTCCGGGCTGATCCTGAAGACGACCGATGGGGGGTTGACGTGGATCGAGCAGGAGAGCGGGCTCGTTCCGAGTTCGATCTCTTCGATCTTCAACGCGGTGTATTTCGTGGACGCACAGACGGGCTGGGTGGTCAGCAACACGGTGCTGAAGACGACGGACGGGGGGTTGACGTGGACGGAGCAGGCGGCGGAGGGAGGCCGGTTCACCGATGTTCATTTTGTAGACGCGGATCACGGGTGGATCGCGACGAATCAGGCTACGTTTGAGGGGCGGACGATCCGGGTGACGACGGACGGGGGCGCGACGTGGGCCACCGTAGCGACGGGCGCGACGTGGGATCTGCTGGGTGTGCATTTCGCCGATGCCGGCAGGGGCTGGTTGGTCGGTAGTTTTGGAGAAGTCCTGCACACGAACGATGGCGGAATCACCTGGACGACGCAGACGAGCGGATCGCAAGAGACGTTCTGGGATGTCGTTTTCGAAGACGCTGAATTCGGCATCGCTGTTGGCCCACCCAACTATGCCTACTACACTGAGGACGAAGGAAAGATGTGGAAAGTACAGTCCCTTGAGGATGCAGAAACCAACAAGACCCGGAAAAGGGGCAAGTATTTGTTTATGGAAGAGTGGAGAGATGCTGATTGGATTGGATTCGATATTTTAATCGCCATTGGAGGTTCAGGGCTTGGCTTCCGCATCACGTCGCGGCGGGGTGGTGGAAAGATCCGTTCAACGCTTGATTTGGATATCCAATGGATCGAAACCGGCACGACCGAAGATCTTTTCGCTATCCACTTTACCGATTCGTTGAACGCATGGATATCCGGCAACAACGGTACGATCCTCCGCACCACCGACGGCGGCGACACCTGGACACCACAGAACAGTGGCGTCACGAACATCCTGTGGGGCATCGATATCGTCAGTTCGACCACCGGCTGGGTCGTCGGCGAGGGCGGCATCATCCTTCACACCACCGACGGTGGCCAGACGTGGACGCCGCAAGCGAGCGGTACCACCGAGCGTCTTCACGCCATCCACTTCACCGATGCAGAGACCGGCTGGATCATCGGCGGACGCGGCACCCTCCTGCACACGACAGACAGCGGCACGACCTGGACACCGCTCGATAGCGGCACCAACGTCTGGACCCTCTACGACCTCGCGTTTGTTGACGCCTTGAACGGCTGGATCGTCGGCGACGGGGGTACCGTCCTCCATTCCACCGACGGCGGGCAAACCTGGACGCCGGTGCCCAGCGGTACTACCAATGCCTTGCTCGGCATCGATTTTGTAGACGCCGAGAACGGCTGGATCAGCGGCGAGGGGGGCACCATCCTCCGCTTTACCGGCACCGACGGCGGGACCGGCACGGCCGTCGAGGACGAGCCCGGCGAGGTCCCTGCGGGCTTCGCGCTCTCGCAGAACTATCCCAACCCGTTCAACCCGGCGACGACGATTCCTTTCACACTGGCGCGGCAGGGTCCAGTGCGCTTGCAGGTCTTCGACGTGCTGGGACGGCTGGTCGAGACGCTCGTCGATGAGCCGCGTGCGACAGGGACCTACCGGGTCGCGTGGGAGGCGAGGTCGTTGCCGAGCGGGGTGTACGTCTACCGGTTGCAGGCGGACGGGCGGGTCGAAACGAAACGCATGGTCTTGATCCGGTGAGCCGGACGTGTTCGCGGGGAGAGCGCTGAAGACCTACTGGAGCACCCTCTTTGCCGACAGCGGACGCCGCTTCGACAAGCCCCGCGTCTCCTTCTACGGCATCCGTAAGATCCCGCCGCCCGCCTTGACGCCCTTCAGCCGGGTCGACTGGATGGAAGAACTCAGGCTGGATATGAAATCCATCCATTCTCTGTTGCTCGCCCCCCCGGCCTGCGAGCTGGCGCTCAACAATGCCTTCTATTGCCCGGCAGAGAACGCCATCTACTACGATCTCATCTTCCTGACCCAACTGGCCAAAGCCGTCGGTGGTACCCTCGGCACCACCGGCGTGTATGCGGCGGTGACCGTGCTGGCGCACGAAATGGGGCATGCGGTCGATTACCAGGCAGGCAAAGGACCTGCCGACCTCCTCTTTCTGAGCGAGGCGAACGCCGACTGCTTCGCCGGGGCTGCCATCGCCGAACTGGTTCGGATAAAGGCCGGGTCGTCGCGCGCGGCTCAGCTCATCGCCCTCAACGGCCCTGAACGTAGCGAAGGCCCGCTTGCGCTCTGCTACATCGGGGGGGACGAGATTTCAACCCAGATGCACCCTCCCCGCGACGTACGCGTGGATATTTTCACAAAAGGTTATGACAAGGGCGCAAGCGTCTGTGCGTTCGGAAAGGTGAGCGCCCGGTAAAAGACGGCTGGGACTTTCTATGGGTTCGGTTATCGCGACCTGGAAGGGGCGGTGCCCCCGACGGGATATCCAGAGCGAATTGCTCCTTTTCCTCCGAAGCCTGGCGCAGCGTCATGAAGCGCGGTGGGCCGGCGTGCTTCCGCCGCGTCCCCGGTTCCTGGAGATCATAACCGCGCAGCGCGAAGAGGGACTTCCCACTCTCCCCGAGGTGCGATTCTTCGATCAGGCGTTGACGGGGCGTATCCTGGTCCGCAGCGATGTAGCGACGGACCATCGAGCCCTGATCAAAGAAGCCACCCGGCTGGGTTTCGCCCACGAAGAAGAAGACGCGGGCGCGACGCATTCGCTGCTGCACCTGAAGCGCCTGCGGGCGCGGGGCCTCGACTTCCGGCTGTTTGATCCGCGCGGGTTGTACCCCGGCGAGGACCGCATGGGCTTCGTATTCCTCGAAAGTGACGACGCACCCTTCCTCAACGGACGGCTCGCCGCCGTCACGGGAAAAGATTTTTGCGCCCGGAGCCGTTTCGAAAGCATCCGGCAGGCAGACTGGTACATCGAGTGCCCCTACGTCCATCTCCGCTACTACCTGGAAGCATGGTGGGACGGCCTCATGGCCTGGATCAAGTTTTTTTTCATGCCTGATCTCTGGTACCACCGCTATGAAGCCTTCCCCGGCTACGAGGAAGTACGGGCCGCTTTTCAGTCTCTGCAAGAAAGAGGCGGCTATGAAGCAGCCCGCGCGCAGGTATTTGGCCGGCTGTTGAACGACTTCGAGGCGGAAGCCAATCAGTGGGGCGGCATGTTGGAAAGCTGGCGCTTGCCGACGCCGGAGAGTGTCCGTCTCGTGCTCCCGGAATGGGCGTTGATCTTTCATGACGAGAGGACCCGAGTCTGGCAGGATGACCAGGGCGACGGCCTCTCCCTCCATCTGTATCCCTATCCGCCTTCGCTCTCGGCTTCGCTGGAGAACCTCGACGCCGTACGGGCCGCCATCCGGGCCCAGGCTGTCGAGGCCGGGGCCGGCCTCGTCGAGGTGGATGTGATTACGCTCGACAGCGTCCCGGCGGTGCGTTCGATCGTCAAGAAACCGCAGCAGCCGACCGGCATGACCTATGAAGGCGCGCTGCTGCTACCCCGGCAGCCTTTCAGCTTCACGCTCAAGGTCTCATGCCGGGAAACAGGCGTAACGGGGATGCGTGATGCGGCCGTCTTCTTACGGGTAGCCTCCGAGTACGACGCGCCGGACGGCTTTCCCGACGCCTGGTTTCAGGATCCCTATGATCCCTCGTTTGAGGGGCCGGCGCTGCGCAACCCCGCCGACGACGCGGAATGGGACGAACGCTTTCCCGATCACCCGCTCTCCCGGTGCCGGGCGCACCTGCGGATGTTGGAAGACCGGATTTCCTTGAAGGAGGACGTCAAGACCGCCCCGGCTTTTGCCGGACCCGGGTAAAACGAACCGGCGCTAAGAACCGGAGGGCCCAACCATGGGTAGTCTCCCTCTACGGTGTTGGTCAAACGAAAGGCACCAGAACCGCCCCCTTGAGACTTACAAGGGTAGGTTTTTTCAACGCCCGCGAAAATCGACGAAAAACGCAGAACCAAGTGCTTCCCCTCCTCGTCAAAGGAGGGGTGTCCCAAGGATGGGGGGTCGATTAACCACCGTGCCAGAAAACGCAGCGCTCGGGTGTTTTTCCGGCGTTTTGAATCGACCACCCCGGTGCCCTCCTCTCCGGGAGGCGAACCCATTTTGCCGCGATGTCGCGAAATACCTACCCCTGTAAGCCCCTTGAGGGGGCTGTCGCGCAGCGGGGGGATGTAATCCGGTCTGTTGGGCACCCTCCGACCCGCCTTCGGCGGGCCACCTCCCCTCCACTGGCCTTTGAAGTAGCGGCCTCGTATGCCTTGCGTGATGGGGCTTCGTCGAACGCAGGGCGGACGTAACGGTGACCCCGTAGGCGCTTGACGCTACGGTGCTTCTGATGTATTGTTAAGGATTTACTGAAGAACGCAGGTAGCACACACATCACCAGCATTGCCGTTCGGGTGTACGACAAAGTGCACCGGTTCATGTGTTGCCCCCTACACGCCTGCCTTGAGGGAGGTGGCCCGCAGGGCCGGAGGGTGTACAACCCATAGGTAACACCCCCAGTCGCTGCGCGACAGCCCCCTCAAGGGGGCGGTTTGGGGTGTTCTCGGCCGTACGTCGTGCAAATTGTCGTGCACCCTTGCCGTTCCGGCAAGGAGACCACACCCGTGGAAACCCGTCTGCTCGCGGCGTTCCTGGCGCTTTGCTGCGCGCCGGGCGCCTTCGCCCAGTCGTCGGCCTGGCGCTGGCAAAACCCGTTGCCGCAGGGCAACACGCTCAACGCTGTCCACTTCGTCGACGCACAAACCGGGTGGGCCGTCGGTGAGGCCGGTACCGTCGTCCACACCGCCGACGGCGGCGCCTCGTGGACGGTACAGCCCTCCGGCACGCGTCAGCCTCTCGCCGGTCTGCACTTCATCGATGCGCAGACCGGATGGGCCGGCGGCGGCAACCCCGGCGTCATCCTCCACACGCGTGACGGCGGCGACACCTGGCAGAGGCAACGAGACGACGTCGCGGATCAACTCCGCGCCGTGCACTTCGTCGACGCACAAACCGGATGGGCCGCAGGGCGGAAAACACTCTGGCACACGACGGACGGCGGCACGACCTGGACCGAGCAGGCTACCGGCCCCGATACCAACCGGCAGTTCTCCGATGTCCATTTCGTCGACGCGCAGACGGGATGGCTCGTCGGCGACAGCCTGGGCATCCAGCCGCTGATCCTGCACACGAGGGACGGCGGGGCGAGCTGGACGTGGCAGGCGAGCGGCTTCGACGTCACGAGCGGGCGCGGGCTGGCGGCGGTGCATTTCATCGACACGCAGACAGGCTGGGCGGCGGGCAAGAACACGACGATGCTGCACACGACCGACGGGGGGACGACGTGGGCGGCGCAGGACGTCGGATTACAGTTTGGCTTGCTGACGAACGTGCACTTCGTAGACGCCGATCACGGCTGGGTTTCGACGAACGCGAACACGCTTTTCGAGGGCACGGCCGTCGCCGTGACGACGAACGGGGGGTCGACGTGGAGGCAGGCAGGCACGGGCGGGACGGAGGATCTGCGGGGCGTGCATTTCGCCGATGCGTTGCACGGCTGGGTCGTAGGCGTCACAGGGGAGATCTTCGGCACGAGCGATGGGGGGCAGACCTGGGCGGCTCAGACGAGCGGGCAGAGAAATGCGTTCTGGGATGTCGCCTTCGCTAACCCCGATACCGGTCTGGTGATCGGTCCTCGGGATTACCTGTATGCGACGGAAGACGGCGGCCTGACCTGGGCCAGCTATCCGCTGGATGCGAACAAAACGTCATCCCCTCACCGGAACTGCCTCGCAAAAAAAAATCAAGGCAAGACCGATAGTTCAGGCGCGGCGTACCGTGTTCGGATACATGATTATGAATGGGTGTAGCACGATTGGCTTCACCATCCGAGCTGTTGTACTAAACGATGCGGCACAGCCCAAGACCGGTGCGCTGGAACTGACGCTTACGCCCATCGATTTCGGCGTCACGGAAGATTTTCGCGGGCTCCACTTCGCCGACACGAGCAATGCCTGGGTCAGCGGCACCAACGGCACGATCCTCCACACGAGCGATGGAGGTCAAACCTGGATTCCACAGCCGAGCAATGTTTCAGCCCTCCTCGACGATGTCACCTTCATTGGTCTCGACCGGGGCTGGGTAGTTGGTGATCAGGGAACCATCCTGCATACCGCCGACGGCGGGATCACCTGGACCGCTCAGCCCGTCACCGGCGCGTTCTCCTCCCTCTACGACATCGACTTTGCCGATGACACGAGCGGCTGGCTCGTCGGCGACGGCGGCATCATCTTCCATAGCACCGACGGGGGCGAGACCTGGGAGCCCGTGCCCAGCGGCACCACGAACACCCTGCTCGGCGTCGACTTCACGGACGTCGAAACCGGCTGGATCAGCGGCGAGGGCGGCACCATCCTCCGCTTCGTCGCTGACGAAAATGAGACCGGCACGGCCTTTGAGGAAGATCCGGGCGCCGAAGTCGCCGCGTCGTTCGTGCTGGAGGCCAACTACCCCAACCCGTTCAACCCGCAGACGACGATCCGCTTCGCGCTGCCCGAGGCCGCGCACGTCCGCCTGGAGGTCTTCGACGTGCTGGGCCGCCGGGTCGAGACGCTGGTGGACGAAGCGCGGACGGCGGGGAGCTACCGGGTCGTCTGGCAGGCCGGCACGGCGCCCAGCGGCGTGTATTTCTACCGGTTGAAGGCGGGCAGCCACGTCGAGACGAGAGCAATGACCTTGATGCGATGACCGTCTTTCGCCCTTTCGCGGGCTGCCCCGCAGCCTGTCTCAAAAGGAGATCAACGTCATGAAAAACGCGGCGATCCTTTGGCCGCTCCTGGCCCTCTGCGGCGTCGTCCGCGCCCAGACCTGGACCTGGCAGAACCCCCTGCCCCAGGGCAACACGCTGACGGCCGTACGCTTCGTCGACACCTGGAACGGCTGGGCCGTCGGCGAGGGCGGCAGCCTCGTCCATACCAGCGACGGCGGCGCGACGTGGACCCAGCAGAACAGCGGCACCACCGGCCTGATCGACGATGTATACTTCACCGACGCCTCCAACGGCTGGGCCGTCAGCGAGTACCACGGCGACTTTGTCTCGCCCGGCCTCGTGCTCCGCACCACCGACGGCGGGCAGACCTGGGTAGAGCAGTCTACGGGCGTCTTCGGCAACTACCACGACATCGACTTTGCCGATGGCCTCAACGGCTGGATCGTCGGGCAGGGCGGCCTGATGCTGCGCACGACCGACGGCGGCGAGACGTGGACCGAACAGCCCCGTCCCACCCCGAACATCCTGCTCGGCGTCGATTTCGTAGACGCCGCCAGCGGCTGGGCCGTCGGCGTGAACGGCACGATTCTGCGCTTCACCAGCAGCGCGGCGCCCGTCGTCACCAACCCGCCCGGCGACGTCGACCTCATCGCAGGCGGCGATCCATTCAGCCGGGACCTCAGCACCGTCTTCTCCAACCCGGACGAGGGCGTGTTGACCTACACCGCCACCAGTTCGAATGAAGGCGTCGCCTCGGTGTTGGTAGCGGGATCTGTGTTGACGGTGACGCCCCTGGCGGTCGGGACGGCGGTGATCACCGTCACGGCCCAGAACGAGCATGGGGCTCAAACCCGGATCAGCTTCACTGTGCATGTGCCCACCGGCGTCCCTGTCGAACACGAAGGCGGGATGCCGGAGGTGTTTGCGCTCGTACCGAACATCCCCAATCCGTTCAACCCGGCGACCGTCATCGGCTTTGCGCTGCCGGAGGCCGGTCGCGTCCGGCTGGAGGTGTTCGACGTGCTGGGGCGGCGGGTTGCCGTGTTGGTGGATGAGCACCGCGGACCGGGACGCTACACGGTCACGTGGGAAGCCGCGTCGGCCCCGAGCGGCATCTACCTCTACCGCTTGCAGGCGGGCAACTACGCCGGGGTGAAAACAATGGTCCTGAGGCGTTGACCGGATAGACCCGCCGCGCACAGTACACGACAAAAAGCAGCAAGAACCTACGCAACCGCTCACCAGAACCGAGCACGTCACTATGGCAAAACTGAACGACGAACGCATTCAAGCCGCGTTTCAACCGTATCTTAACGAAGGAGAAACGCTTCGGTACTGGGCTTTCGGGGTAAAGCAGCCCAATATGTTCCTGCTCATTTTCCTGATCGCCCTGGCCGTCCTGCCCGGCATCATTGCCGTCTTTCTCCTCACAAAGAATTATCTCATCGGGCTCACGGATAAACGCTTTCTGGTGCTTCAAATTAAAGGGCCGGGCAATGCGGGGGTAAAACAAATCATGGAATATAACCTCGACGAGGTGCGCAGGATGCCGATAAAAACATCGACGGGGGGCCTCTTTACGCACATTCGTATCGAAGACGCTACCCGGCCCTTCGTAGCCAAGTTTCACCGCGCCTTCTCGAAAAATAACCGCCCTCACGCGATGGCGATTAGCGAGGCCCTTGCTCCCGGCGGCGCGGGTTAATGAACCTCCTGGGAGCACGCGCCGAGGTATCCGTCGAAGGAAGCGGTTGCGTTCCGATGCACGCATCGGGGTAGGCGACCAGGAAAAGAATCACGGCCCTCATCGCACGGAATCCAACCAGGGTCTTACCCATGACGTCAACCTGCCCCTTCTGCAACGGCAACATTCGTGAGACGGTATGCGCAACGTGCGGCCGTAATCCTACCGCTACGCGACGTCTCTGCCCGCAGTGCGGCCGGATGACACCTGCCGAAGAAACCACCTGCTGCCATTGCGGGCTTCCGTTTCGGAGTGAACTCCGATGGAAAGTGCCCGTAATCATAACCCTCTTTGTGGTAGCGCTTATATTATCCCTCCTCATCCAGATCTGGGCTGCGTAGTCACGATGTATTCGAAGACCGGCTTGCAACAACGCCCACTGTGGAAACACGCAACCGGGTTCTGCTGCGGTGGCCCCCGGTTCACTGCAGCCCGAAACGAAAGATCGGCAATGCGTACGAAAGCCATTCTGTTTGCCCTCGTTCTCTGCCTGAGTGCCCCCCTCTATGCGCAGGAGTTTCCGGCCGACACGCGCCCCTTCGTCAACCTGGCCTACAAGTTCAAGGGTAGCGACGAGTACGCGCCCGTCGGGTCGGGCACGATCATCAACGCCAGCGGCCTCATCGTCACCAACGAGCACGTCTTCAACCTGAGCAGCGCCGCCGAAGAGGACCGCCAGCAACTGGACCTGACGGTGGCCTACGTGCTCTACGACCACGACAGCAACCGGCACACGCCGCCCGTCCTGACGTACGTCGCCGAGAAGCTGGCCTACTGGTTTTCGGGGTTTCCCGGCGAACCGGACTACGACGTGGCGCTGATGCGCATCACGCGTGATCTTGGCACGGGAAGTACCGTCACGAACCCCAACTTCCCGTTCATCCCCCTCGGCAATCCGTTCGACCTGCCGGACAACGCCGCCATCACCATCCTCGGCTTTCCGAGCGTAGGCGGCAGAAACCTGTCGATCTCGTCCGGCCCCTGGATCTCCTACCAGGAGGGCAACCCGCTGGGCATCCCCGACGGCGCCATCCTCACCACGGCCGCCATCTGGCCCGGCAACAGCGGCGGGGCCGCGCTCTACAACGGACGCCTGATCGGGCTGCCGACGTCGCAGGCATCGGCGGAGGTAGACGCAGGGTATATCCACCCGATCACGTGGGCGAGCCCCCTCCTCGGCTATGTCGAATACAAGCTGGGCGTGGCTACGCCGAACATCAACAAGGACTGGGTGGAGACCGACCGCAACCGCGACCTGTGGACCCGAACGCGCAGCACCTTCATGGCCCGTATCACGTCCGAAGCGAGCGGCCAGCCCATTGCCGGAGCCACGGTGTTTGTCTACCCGGCAGATAAAAGCTTCGACGAGGTAAAACGGCTCCATACCCTCAGCCTCCAGGCCTCTCCCCACGTATCGGAGCAAAACGGGCGCATCGACTATGGCGTGGCGACGTCGAAGAACGACGGATTTTTCGAGACGTGGGTCGAAAAGGGCCGTAGTTTCCGGGTGAGCATCGAGGCGCCCGGCTATGCGCCCTATCACTCGAACGACATCACGGCGGGCGGGCACGTCGTCCAGTGGATGACCTCGCCCTTTGTGCTCTCCCCGGGAGCAACCGGAAGCGGCTTTTCTGCGGCCAGCGCAACGGTGAAACAATCGATTACGCTCGCTGTCTCGTATCCTACGGACTTCCGAAAAACGTACTGGGATCAAGATCGCTATATCACAGGCCTCAGCTACACCAACGGCCTGTGGGCCATGACCCTGTCCGACGCCGCCTCGTATACCAGCCAGCACAACGCCGTCCGCGCCACCTACGACGAGATCCGCGCCGTCATCCTTGAGAAATGGGGCGAGGGTTACTACATCACGGACCTGGCCCGTGGAAACGGCGAATGGGCGGTCTCGATGACGAAAGGCACCGTCTACACCGACCAGGCTTTTTGGTATGCCACTACGTTTCCGAAGGATTGGGTGCAGGCGCGGTGGGACGAAGGATACGACATCACCGACGTCACGTTCGGCGACGGCTCGTGGGTCATCGTGATGTCCAAAGGGACCGGATGGAGCGCTCAATCCTGGACCTCCCGGGATGCCTATGAAGACATACGCACCTATATCCAGGGAAAGTGGGACGAAGGCTATGCCATCACCAACCTCGCCTATGGCAACGGGTTGTGGTTGGTCGTGGTGAACAAGGGAACCGGATTGTACGAGCAGACCTTCGCCCGCCGCTCCTCGTCCTCCACCCTGCATGCGTTGATCGAAGAGCAGTGGCAAGCAGGCAAGCCGATCCGTGATCTCACGTTCGATCAGGACCACTGGTGGATCCTGTTTTCCAAAGGGACGGAGTGGTAACGACATGGCCGAAGATCCGCCGATCACCGAACTGCTGGCTGCCTGGCGAGGCGGCGACGATCAGGCCCGGATCGCCCTCTTCGAAGCGGTCTACGACGACCTCCATGCCATGGCCTACCGGCGGCAGCGGCATGTGCGGGGCGACCACACCATGCGTCCTACGGCCCTGGTACACGAACTCTACCTGAAGCTGACACAGCAAGCCGCCGTCTCTGCCCGAGATCAGGGCCATTTCTTCGCCGTGGCCGCACGCGCCATGCGCCACATCCTGATCGATTACGTCAGGAAATGGGATCGCAGGCAGCAGGTTACCCTCGGCTCTGAACAAACCGGCCGGCTCGACATGCCCGCACACGAGGTACAGGCGCTGGGCGAAGCCCTTGAAAAGCTGAGGGCTTACGGAGAACGGCTGGTCCAGGTCGTTGAGATGAACTACTTCGCAGGGTTGACGTACGACGAGATCGCCGACGCGATGGGGGTCACCAAGCGCACGATCACGCGGGACATGGCGAAGGCCAAAGCCCTGCTCCGAGAACTCCTCGAAGAAGGGGCTGGCGCAAAAAGCAGCAACGAACCCTCTTGATGGCGATCGATCATCCCGCAAGGCAAGGCGCTGCGCGTTCTGTATCTTACCGGAACGGAACGCGGTACCCACGCAGGCCTCCACCAAGCACCTCGCTGCGATGCGTCGCCCCGACCCCGAACGCTGGCGTATCATCGAGCCGATTCTAGACCAGGCGCTGGAACTGCCGCCGGTAGAGCGCTCCGCCTTTCTGGCCCGGGCCTGCGGCGACGATGAAGGGCTCCGGGACGAGGTGGCCTACTGGCTCGATGCGGCGGAGGCGGTGGAGGAACGCAACGTCCTCCCCTCTCCGGACGACGTAGACGCGCTGCTGCAGCAAGCCCTGCAGGGCGCCCGCCCGGCCCCGGACGCCTCCGACGACGAGCCGCCCCTCCAGGCCCTCCCCGAAGGCACGCGCCTCGCCGACCGCTACGATCTGGAGAAAGTGCTCGGCCACGGAGGGTTCGGCATCACCTACCTCGCCCACGACGTCCGGCTCCAGACCCGCGTAGCCGTCAAAGAGTTTTTTCCGCTCTTCTCCGGCCGCGGCGGCCGGGTCGTGCGCCGGCCCGAGCAACACACGGTGGTCGCCAGCGGCACTCGGGCCGTCGCGTTGTTTGAGTACGGCTTGAAACAGTTCCTGGAAGAAGCCCGCATGCTGGCCCGGTTCGACGATCCGCACCTGGTGCGCGTGAAAGACCACTTCGAGGCGAACGGCACGGCCTACATGGTGATGGAGTACTGCGAAGGCGAACCGCTCGGGCAGTACCTGGCCGGGCGGGGCGGCCGGCTGGCCGAGCAAGAAGCCGTTCACATCGTGCTCTCGGTGCTCGCCGGGTTGCGCGTGGTGCATGGCCATCACATCCTCCACCGCGACGTCAAGCCATCGAACATCATGCGAGCGAAGACGGGCGAGGTGGTCCTGCTGGATTTCGGGGCGGCCCGGCTGGCGATGAGCGAGCAGACGCAACGCCTGACGCAGATAGGCTCGCCCGGCTATGCACCGTGGGAGCAGGTGGCCGGCGCGCGCCAGGGTCCGTGGACGGACCTCTATGCCTGCGGCGCCCTGCTGTACCGGCTCGTCACCGGCGAGACTCCGCAACGGGACGGGCAGGATCGGATCACGCTGCCCTCTGAGATCGTCGCGTCGATCTCGCCGGCGTTAAGCACGGCGTTGACCAAGGCGCTGCAAGCCGACCCGAAGCATCGGTTTCAGACGGTGGACGCGTTCGAGAAGGCGCTACGCCGGGTGCTGGCGGAGCGCACCCGGAAGAAAGCTCCGCTGCAACGAGCCGCCCTCGCCGGGGTTGCAGGGCTGCTCGTCCTGCTCGTCCTGTACGCGCTGTGGCCCCCTTCCCCCGGCGGCAACCCCCTGGTGCACGCCTACCTTGCATCGTTGACGGGGCTGCCGGCTAATGATGCCGATGCGCTCGCCGTCGATACAGCCGGTACCCTCTGGATCGGAACACCGGGGCGCGGGCTGATACGGTACGACGGCCGCGTGTGGACTACGTACACGCCGGACAATTCCAGCCTGCCCGGGTATGCCGTCCGCAGCCTCGCGCTCGACCCACAGGGCGTCCTCTGGGTAGGAACCAGTGCAGGGCTCGCCCGCCGGGACGGAGACGATTTCACCGTGTTTGCGGATAGCCTCTTCAGCGCCGGCGTCCTCGCCCTGGCGACGGGCGCGAACCGCGAACTCTGGATCGGCACAGACGCCGGGACACTCGCTCTCCTGGACGGGGCCACCGGAAAGGTCGTCCATGCGAGACCGGTTGAGAAGTGGTCGCGCCTTCCTGATCCGAATGATGCTGTGGCGCTGAGCCTCGCCGCCGCCGCGCAACGTGACGCCGTCTGGGTAGGCACTCCGGGCGGACTCGATCTCTACAGCAACCTCGACGTGCTGGGCATGGGGCTTGCGCCGGTACGCAGCCCCGGCATCGCAGCGGATCTCATCCTCCCTGCCGGTGGGGTCCGCAGCCTGGCCGTTGATGCCCTGAGCCGGCTCTGGGTCGGGACGAGCGCCGGCCTCGTACGTTTAATCGAGGGGCAGCCCGATGCCTACACCATTGCAGACGGTCTACCCGCCAACCAGGTTAATACGCTGGCCCTGGATCCCAGCGGTACGCTCTGGGCAGGAACAAGCGAGGGCCTGGCACGCCGGGCTGATACCACCTTCACGACCTACCCACGCGGCCCGCTGCGGGGTGACGTCCGCAGCCTCACCTTCGACGCGCGCGGCTTGCCCTGGGTCGGCACCCGGCACAACGGCCTCGCCCACTTCGACGGCAACGACTGGCGATACTATTTCGGACCACCCTCGGGCGTCAAGCACATCGGCTTTGACCGGCGCGGCAGAGTATGGATCGGAACGGAAGAACAGGGGCTGGCACACTTCGACGGCGCAGCCTGGACCACCTACTCCCGCCAAAACGGCCTCCCCGACGACCACGTCACCAGCCTCGCCCTCGACCCACAAGGAAACCTCTGGGTCGGCACCCTCGCCGGGCTCGCGCACTTCGACGGCGCAGCCTGGACCACCTACTCCCGTCAAAACGGCCTCCCCGACGACCACGTCACCAGCCTCGCCCTCGACCCACAAGGAAACCTCTGGGTCGGCACCCTCGCCGGGCTCGCGCACTTCGACGGC
>Ga0302046_10000624_pt1 | contig 35016 bp, 31 predicted proteins | sample RVTome_11_FD_200261 | JGI IMG/M metagenome (GOLD analysis project Ga0302046, IMG submission 200261) | Soil microbial communities from uranium-contaminated site in the Upper Colorado River Basin, Wyoming, United States - RVT147D111 (version 2) ...
CCAGAAGCGTTTCGGGCTCGAGCGTCAGCGTGCCGGGGAAATCGGCGTGCTCGGGGCTGAGGCCGACCCCCTGCATCGGCAGCACCAGGAGGTCGATCCCCGCGCCCAGACGGTCGAGCGCGGCGGCGATCAGCCCCTCGGCGATATCGGCGTCGGTGGAGAGCGGCAGGTGCGGGCCGTGCTGCTCGGTCGCGGCGATCGGCAGCAGCGCGACGGTGCGCTCGGGGTCGAGGGCGGCGACGTCCTCGGTCGTCAGATCGCCCCATCGGCGGTGGCGGGGGTTGGTCATGAAACGCCTTCGGTTGCCGGAATGTCGCCAGGGTGGCCGGCCCGGCGCGATGCGGCGCTTGCCGCGGGGGCGGACGATCGGGCACTCTCACGGCCATGCTTATCGCACAAATCAGCGACATGCACATCAACGCGCCGGGCGAGCGCAGCATGGGCGGGGTCGATACGGCGGGCAACCTGAGGCGCTGCGTGGCGGCGATCGGCGCGCTCGACCCGGCGCCCGACCTCGTGCTCGCCACCGGCGATCTGACCATGGACGGGACGGCGGCGGAGTACGCCGAGCTGCGCGCCCTCCTGGCGCCGCTCGGCCCGCCGCTCTACGCGATCCCGGGCAACCACGACCTGCGCGAGGCGATGCTCGAGGGCTTCGCCGACGCGCATTACCTGCCGCGCGACGGCGGCTACCTGAGCTACGTGATCGACGGCTACCCCTTGCGCCTGATCGCGCTCGACACCGTGGTGGCGATGGCGCCCCACGGCATGCTCGACGAGGGCCGGCTCGAGTGGCTCGCCGAGCGCCTCGCCGAGGCGCCCGACCGGCCGACCGTGCTGGTGATGCACCACCCGCCCTTCCGCTCGGGCTACGCGGCGATGGACGGGATGCGCTGCCTCGACGGCGAGGCGCTGGGCGCCCTGGTGGCCAGGCACGGCCAGATCGAGCGCATCCTCTGCGGCCACCTGCACCGCGCGTCCCACGTCCGCTTCCACGGCACGACCGCGACGACGGCGCCGAGCACGGCCGCCCAGCTCAAGCTCGACCTCAGCGGCAGCGTGACCCTGGGCGAGCGCGCCATCTGGGCCGACGACCCGCCCGCCTACATGCTGCACCTCTGGCAGCCGGGCGAGGGCCTGGTCAGCCACGTCATGCAGGTCTGACCCCCGGTCCCCGATCGTCGGCCCGCTCCGCCGAGGAGAGAGGGGATCAAGTGGGATCGACGGGCGCGCCTAGAGCAGGTCGTGATTAGGTCGAATCACTTCTTGATTCGACCTAATCACGTGAATCTGCTCTATTATCAAATAGTTAGATCGGATTCACGCATTTGGGCCGGATCAATTTTCGATCCGGCCCAAATGCGACCCGATCTAGCGCATTTTCCGCTCACGCGGAATCGGCGCCGGCCCTCATGAGCTAGATCCGTGAAATATCGAAAACGCTCTAATCCTTCTTGCCGCCGCCGAGCAGGCCGTCGAGGCCCTTCTTGATCTTGTCGACGGGCTTTTCCTTGGCCTTGTCGCCTTCCTTGGCCTTGCCGCCGGCGGCGGGCTTGATGCCCTCGATCAGGCCCTTGACCGACTCCTTGGCGCCCTTGATCCCGTCCTTGCCGAGCGGGCCCATCTTCATCAGCGCCGCCATGTCGATGCCCCAACTCGGGTTGTCCCAGGTGCCCTTGAGGAACAGCGGCACCGCCACGCCCTTCTTGGCGAAGGCGGCGCCCTGGCCCTTGCAGGTGCCGACGATCTTGGGCTCGATGCGGAAGTTGAGGTTGCGCACGGGCAGGCTGGTGTCGCCCTTGGCCGAGAGACGCATCAGCGGGGACTTGAGCTGCATGTCCTCGTACTTGGCCACGGTGAGCAGGCCGTTGCGGATGGTGTAGGTGCCGTCGAACTCGGAGAACTTGGTCTCCTTGTCCTTGCCGATGCCCTTCGTGAGCTGGGCGGGATTGAACGAGCACACCATGCCGACGAGCTCGGCCCCCTTGATGGCGCCGTCGCGGAAGGCGAAGGAGCCGCCGCCGTTCAGGCTCTGGACGATGGCGTACTGGCTGGCGCCGCGCCCGGTGACCTTGAGCTTGCCGCTGCCCAGGCCGGAGAGGCCCGAGTAGCCGGCCGCGTCGGACAGGAACTCGCGCGCCTTCACCTTGGCGATCGAGAAGTCCTGCGACAGCGCCACGCCCTTGCCGCTGCCGTCGAGCACCACCACCCCGGAGCCGCTGCCGCCGTAGAGCTGAAGCTGCTGGAGCTTCGCTTCGAGCCGGCCGCCGGCGAGCTTCACGTGCAGCTGGCCGCGGTCGACCTTGATCTTCTGGTAGCGGATGCCGCCGGCGCTGAGCGCCAGGTCGGCGTTGACCGAGCGCAGGGCGGCGGTGTCGATCGGCGCCCGGCTCCAGCCCTTGCCGCCGCCCGGGGCCGGGCGCGAGGCGGTTTGCGTGCCGGACTTGGCGCCGTCCTTCGCGGCCGGCGCGGCGGCCTTCTGCCCGCCGGACCCTTCGTTGCCGCCGCCGGCGAGATAGGGGTTGAGGTCGAGCTGGGGCACGTCGAGCTTGCCGGTGATGGTCGGCACCTTGCCGGCGGTCGCCACGGTGATGTCGCCCTTGGCGGTGATCTTGTCGAGGCTGAGGGCCACGCCGGTGAGCGCGATGCGGTCCTGCGCCAGCGCGAGCGTGCCGGCGAGCTTCATCGGGCCGAGGCCGGAGCCCTGCATCTGGATCGGATTGCCGGTCCAGGCCGCGAGCGCGCGCACCGAGGGAACGTCGATGTCGAGCTTGCCGCTCGCCGCGACGGCCTTGCCGCCCTTGGCGCTGCCGGCGAGGGTCAGGTTGACCGGCTTCGACTTGAGCGTCAGGCGGACCGGCGTCGCCGTGCCGGTGGAGAAGGCCTGGGGGTTATCGAGGCGAAGCTCGAGCGCCACCTTCTCCTTGTTCCAGACCAGGTCGCCCTTGACCTGCAGCGGGCTGGTGACGCCGGGCAGCGCGACGGTGAGGTTGGCATTCTCGATCGCCTGGCGGGCGCCGGTGCGCCGGTCGACGTAGCTGACCTTGCCCTTGATCAGGCGGAGGTCGGCGATCTTGAGCGTGCTGATATCGGCGCCGCCGCCCGAGGCGGCCGGCTTCGCGGGCGCGGCTTTCGTCTCGGGGGTCTTCCGGGCGGGCGCCTTGGCGGCGGGCGGCTGTCCGGCCGGCGTTTGTCCGGCGGGGGCCGGCTTGGCGAAGACCCAGTTGGGCTTGCCCGCCTTGTCGACTTCCAGGTTGATCACCGGCTCGACGAGCTGGAACTCGTCGATCTCGATATCGCCGCTGATCAGCGGGATCGCCTTCAGCTTGACGATGAGCTGCTTGAAGGTCGCCATCTGCTTGGTCGACGCGCCGGGCGCGTTGGCGAAAGCCACGTCGTTCACCTTGAGGCCGAGCGTCGGCAGGACCGAGAACGTGAGATCGCCCTTGATGTCGATCTCGCGGCCGGTCGCCGCGAGGACGCGCTCCTTGATCTCGGCCTTGTAGGTTTCGGTGGGGATGAACATCGGGACCACGAAGGCCGCGGCGACCACGAGTACGATCACCACGCCCAAACCGATCAGGACCTTGCGCATGAGGTTCCGCCTTTTCGTTCAGAGTTGATCCGCCCGAACCGGCTCCCCCCGGTCGGCCGACGGCCGTTTCGCCGTTTCTAGAGAGTCGGCGCCGCTTCGGCGGCGCGCATCCCGGGCGCTTGATCGGCCGACGGCCCCCAACCCGTCCGGTGGGCGGCGCTCGAAATCCCCGCATATCCCCTTGTGCGCGAGACGAGGCGCCGCCTTCCTTGGCCGCGATTGTACCGAAATCGGCGGTGGAATCCTAGATCGGGTCGCATTTGGGCCGGATCAAAAATTGATCCGGCCCGAATGCGTGAATCCGATCTAACCAATTGATAATAGAGCAGATTCACGTGATTAGGTCGAATCAAGAAGTGATTCGACCTAATCACGACCTGCTTTAGAGCAGGTCTTGGGGGTCCCGGCGGGGACGCGAGGGCCCCTGAAGGTCACGGCGCCTGCCGCGGGCCGCGGCGGCACAAAAAAAACGGGGGCGCCGTTGCCGGCGCCCCCGGAATTCGGTGAACCGGTTGTGACCGGCTTACCTGACCGTCACTTCGGCGCGACGGTTCTGAGCGTTCGGCGTACCGTCCGGCGTCGGCACCCGCAGGCGGGTCTCGCCGAAGCCCGACGCCCGGATCCGCGAGCGGGCAACCCCCCGCGCGGCGAGCGCTCCGGCAACCGCATTCGCGCGACGCTTGGAGAGCGCGAGGTTGTAGGTCGGCGAGCCGGCCGTGTCGGTGAAGCCGAAGATCGAGACCAGGGCGGACGGCGCGCCGCGCGCCGCGGCGACGATGTCGCCCACCACCCTCATCGCCGCCGCATCGAGGTTCGAGCGGTCGAAGGCGAAGAAGATGATGAAGGCCTGGCGCGGGGCGCCGAGGAGCTCCTGCATGGCGGCCAGGAAGCCTTCCTTGCAGCGGCGCACGTCGGCCGGCTGGTAGTAGCCGCCTCCCGGAGGCATTTCCATGCCCGGGGCGCGCCACCAGATGTCCTCGTGCTCTTCCTCGACCCAGCAGTCGAACATAGCTTGGGCGCGGGCCGCGGCGCTCGGATTGCGGGTCCGGCCGTTGCCGTCGAGCGCGGCCATCAGCTTGCCGTAGTTCTCCGCCAGCTCGCCGCGCGCGCGGCGCGGGATGAGCCATGCGTTGGGATTCTCAGGCAGCACGTTCGCACCGCGCGCAGCCCCCCAACCCTTGCGGCAATAGCGCCCGGCGTGAAGGTGATCGGACTCCTTCAGAGCCTCGTCGCAGAGCTGCTCGTATTCCTGCTTGAGAGCGCGGTTGAACGCGGATCCGGTTCCCGAAGCCGCCGTCAAAGCGCGCAGACTGTCTGTGAGATAGAAGCCGACCGTGGCAGAAGCGCCCGAGGCGGCCACCATCCCCGCCGCGAAGACAGCGAGTGCAAGTTTCCTCATCTTCATCCCCTTGTTAGGATTTGTTTCTCCAGATCGCTACGTAATGCTCCCAAGCCGCTGCTCGTTTGCATCGGATGACCGTGCCGATCGCGTGCTTCCGATTCGCTCAACGACCGCCACCGGCACCAGTGTACGGACATCCCGACGCAGCGAATCAATGACCCCCTAAGCAACGGTATCGGCACCCTATCGTTTTGTCTCTCAGGTTCCATCGGCGCAGCCGACCCGCCACCTGCTCACTTCCGACGGTCGTTAACTACCCACGTTTACCGCAAACCGGGGCTTGCTGCAATTCCCGAGCAACATGCCGGGCACTCATGAAGCGCAGTGCGCGGCATCTCGGTTACACCCCGGCGGCGCGGCCGGGACCGGATCATGTCGGCCTCCGCCGTCAGCCGTCAAGCCTCGCGCCATTGCCGGGACAGGCAGGGGAACGCCGCGGATTCTGCCGAGGATGGCAGGATTGCGGCATACCCGATACCCTCGTGGCGGCGCCCGTCCCGGGACTCCGGTCAGCCGGCGGGCGCGCCCGAATCAATCCTGTTCGCCGCGGCGCTTCGATGCTAGGCAAGGGAGGCCGAAATTGCTGGAATCTCGTGACATTTTTGTCACGACTTCGACAACACGAACCCCAGGCCTGGACGCCGGTCCGGCGTCCCCGTCGCGATAGACCCGGGTATGCGGATGATGGCAGGGCTGCGAGGCAACCGGGCGAAGATGGCGATCGCGGCGGCGCTGCTCGCCCTGTCGGGCGGGCCGGCGCGGGCCGAGCGGCCGATCGCGCTCAGCTATCCCTATCTCGACGGCGGCTCGACCGGCATGCCGGGCCTGCGCGCGCTCGCCGAGCGGGCCTCGCAGGCCTACGTGCACGTGGTGATCATCTATCCGGGCGACCCGGGCGCGGCGGACGATCCGCCGGGGGTGCTGCAGCAGGCCAGCGGCATCATCATCGACGACCGCGGCCATGTCATCACCGCCGCCCATATCGCGCGCTCGACCAGGAACCACGCGCGCATCGTCACCCGCCGCGGCAGCCGGCACCCGGCGCGCATCGTCTATATCGACCGGCGCGAGGACTTGGCGCTGATGCGGATCGCGCCCTTCGCCGGCATGAGGCCGGCGCGGCTCGGCGATTCGGGCCGGGTCAGGAAAGGCGACTTCGCGCTGGCGGTGGGCTCGCCCTCGCGGGCGCGCGGCGCGGTGTCGTTCGGCTTCGTGCGCACGCCGCGCCTCGACGAGAGCCTGGAATACAACCGCTGGCGCATCGAGAACGCGATCGAGATCAACATGGAGGTCGAGTCCGGCCATTCCGGCGGCCCGGTCTTCGACCGGCGCGGGGCGCTGATCGGCATGGTGGCGGGCTACGAGCTCGGCGACACCACGAAGCGGCCCTACGTCTCGCCGCGCATCACCTATGTGATCCCCAGCAGCGGGCTGCGCGCCTTTCTGAAGCGCGCCGGCGTGCGCTAGATCGGATCGCCTTTGGGCCGGATCGAAAATCGATCCAGCCCAAAGGCGTGAATCCGATCCAACTATTTTATCATGGAGCAGATCCACGTGATCACGCCGAGGCGGCGGCCGCGTCGCGCGCGGCCAGGGCGGCCCAGTTCGAGGTCGAGAAGATCTGCGCGTAGATCAGCGGCAGGGCGCCGGCGCGGCGGAGCTCCAGGAACGCCGCGTCGTCGAGCGCGTCGAGCGCCTTGGCGTCGATCATGCGGAAGCCGCCGAGCGCCAGGCTCTCGCCCGACTTCAAGGTGACGTTGGCGCGGTTGGCGGTGAGCAGGCCGTGCCTGGCGAGGAGCGCGCCGAACTGGCGCGTGTATTCGGCCTGCTGCTGGTAGGCCTTGCAGAAGTCGAGCGCCCGGGTGGTGACCTCGCTCGGCTCGCCGTTCTCGAAGAGCGCCTGGCCCTCGCCCTCGGGCGAGACGGCCTCGGCCGCCTCGTCGAGGCAGAGGATGTAGCGCCCGTCCTCGCCCGCGGCCATGAAGATGAAGGGATAGCGGCGGATATAGGCGGGGACGTAGGCGCCGCCCTGCCAGGCCCCCTCGGCGCCGATGAAGAGGTTCCGGCGCTCGCGCAGGCCGAGCAGCGCGATGCCCACGGCGGGCTCGCCGCCGGTGAAGAAGATCGGGTAGTGGCGCGCGGCGAGGGGGAACTCGGCGGCGTTGAGCGGCACCGAGTTGGCCCGGGCGGCGAACCGGTAGCTCGCCTCGCGCCGGATCGCATAGGCCCCGTGGCGCTCCTTGGAGAGCGGATGGGGGGCGCTGTAGAAGACCGGCAGCGCGGCCTCCGCGCCGGACCCTGGCGGCTTGGGCGCTTGCGTCGCCGCGGGCGCTTCCGTCGCCGCGGGCGTATCGGTCGCGGCGGACCTGTCCGGGACCCCGGTCGCGGCCGGTTTGGCCGGGATGGGCCTGGAGGCTGTCGGACCGCCGGTCGCGCGCGCCGCCATGGCGCGCGGCTTGGACGCGGATTTCCTGGTAGCCGGTTTCCTGGCGGCCGGCTTCCCGGCGGCCGGCGTCTTGCGGGTCGATTTCCCCGACGCCGCTTTCCGCCCCTTGCCCCCCGGGGTCGTCTTCCGTGCCATGGTCGATCTCCCAGGCCGCGCCGCGGCCCCCGATCCTGATCCCGAAGGTCGGCGACAGTCTCGCACCCGCCTGCTTAGCGCTTCATTAACCACGTAATGCGGGGCTCGGGCAAACCGGCGCCGGCGGGCGCGGCGTCACGCCCCTTTCCCGTCGGCCGAGGCGACCGCGGCCTGCAGCAGCACCTGGGCGCCGGCGGCGAGGTCGGCGGGGGTCGCATTCTCGATCTCGTTGTGCGAGATGCCGTCCTCGCAGGGCACGAAGACCATCGCGGTGGGCGCCACGCGGGCGACGTAGCAGGCGTCGTGCCCGGCCCCGCTGACGATGTCGCGGTGGGGCAGCTCGGCGCGCTCGGCCGCCGCGCGCACCGCGGCGACGCAGTCGGCGTCGAAGGGCGTCGGCGGGAAGGACCAGATATCCTGGAGGTCGAGCTCGAGGCCGATGGTCTCGGCGACCGCCGCGCATTCGGCCCGCAAGGCCGCGTCCATCGCCTTCAGCGTGTCGGCCTCGGGATGGCGGAAATCGACGGTGAAGAAGACCTGGCCCGGGATGGTGTTCCGCGAGTTGGGGCGCACCTCCATCATGCCGACGGTGGCGCAGGCGTTGGGCAGGTTGTCGAGGCCGATCCGGTTGACCGCGTCGACCATGCGCGAGGCGCCGAGCAGCGCGTCCTTGCGGCGCTCCATCGGCGTCGGGCCGGCATGCGCCTCCATGCCGGTCACCGTGACCTCGTACCAGATCTGGCCCTGGGCGCCGGTGACGACGCCGATGGTCTTCTCTTCGGCCTCCAGGATCGGGCCCTGCTCGATATGGCATTCGAAGAAGGCGCGGACCTCGCGGCCGCCGACCGGCGCCTCGCCCAGATAGCCGATGCGCTTCAGCTCCTCGCCGATGGTCTTGCCCTCGGGATCGGCGCGGGAATGGGCGTAGTCGAGGTCGAAGACGCCGCCGAAGACGCCCGAGGCGACCATCGCCGGCGCGAAGCGCGAGCCCTCCTCGTTGGTCCAGACGACGACCTCGACCGGCGCCTCGGTCTGGTAGTCGAAGTCGTTCAGGGTGCGGATGAGCTCCAACCCCGCGAGCACGCCGTAGGCGCCGTCGAACTTGCCGCCGGTCGGCTGGCTGTCGAGATGCGAGCCGGTCATCACCGGCGGCAGCGCGTCGTTCCTGCCGGGCCGGCGGGCGAAGATGTTGCCCATCGCATCGACGCTGACCGTGCAGCCCGCCTCCTCGCACCAGCGCACGAAAAGGTCGCGGCCCCGCTTGTCGAGGTCGGTGAGCGCCAGGCGGCAGACGCCGCCCTTGGGCGTCGCGCCGATCTCGGCCATCTCCATCAGGCTCGCCCAGAGCCGCTCGCCGTTGATGCGGAGGTTTTCCATCGCGCCCTGCCTTCCCCCTGGCAACCGCCCCGATCCCGATGCGGCCGGCGAGACTAGCGCATTTTCCGATCGTTTGGCATCACCGGCCCTCATGAGCGGAATATGCGCTAGCAAATCGCCCGAAATATGCCGAGCGCGCCGCCGGCCGGCCAGATCGTATACCGATCATTAACCGAAATTTAGAGCCGGAGCCGCTTAATATTGCGTGATCATGCGGGGGTTGGGCGCACCACCAGCAGTTGCAGCGAAGTTGGCGCGCCACGACAGACGGCCCAATCGAACCCAACCCGCGCCAACGCCAAGTGCCGGAACGAGAATGCTGCGCGACCGCTCGATGAACTTCTGGACCGCCGAGTTCCGCGACCGGGACACCGAGGCGCGCTATCGCCTATGGCGCTACGACGACCGGCTGAGCGAATTCCGGATCCTCGGCGTCATCGCCATCCTCGCCGCCTTCCCCTTCGTGCAGGCGGCCTATCTGCGGTTCGGCGCGGGGCCCGAATTCACCTGGCTGGCAAGCATCCGCATATCCGTGGCGGTCCTGACCGTTTTCGGGGTGGCGCTGTCCTGGCGGCGTCTTTCCTATCGAACCTTCGATGCGATGATCCTGGCGCTCGTGCTCGCCATCTGCGGGCAGACCATCGCCCTGTCCATCATCGGCGGAACGCGGGTGCTTCTGCTCGAGGTGCAACACTTGATGGTCATCATGGCGATTCACATCTTCGTGCCGAATCGTTTCCTCTTCAACGCGCTGCCATCGCTCGGGCTCAGCCTCGCCTTCGCCTATCAGGCGATATGGACGCTCGACTACGTCCCCAGCCAGCAGACGGGGGTCATTGCCTGGATCATCGGCGCCAACCTGCTCGGCCTCATCACCGCCCAACGCCTGGCGCGGCACCGGCGCGGCCAGTTCGCCAACCTGGAGGCCGAGCGGCAGGCCAATGCCCAGATGCGCGCCGCCATGGATGAGGCCAAGCTCGCGAGCCGCGCCAAGTCGGAGTTCCTCGCCAATATCAGCCACGAGCTGCGCACCCCGCTCAACGCCATCAACGGCTTCTCGCAGCTCATGCTGAGCGCCACCTTCGGGCCGCTCGGCGACTCGCGCTATCACGACTACGTCAAGGACATCAACGCCAGCGGCGAGCACCTGCTGGCGCTGATCAACGAGATCCTCGATCTGTCGAGGATCGAGGCCGGCAAGCGCGAGCTCGCGGAATCCGAGGTCGATCTGGGACGGCTGATCGCATCGTGCCTGCGCGTGGTCCGGCAAAGGGCCGAGGACAAGGGGATCGCGCTGCAGAACCGGCTCGGAGACGAGGCGCCGATCCTGTGGGCCGACGAGACGGCGCTGAAGCAGGTGCTGCTCAACCTGGTCGTGAACGGGATCAAGTTCACCCAGCCCGGCGGCCGCGTCGCCGTCTCGGTCGAGCGCGCGGACGGCGGGATCGTGGTCGCCGTCGCCGACACCGGCATCGGCATCGCCGCCGAGGACCACGCGGCGATCCTCAAGCCCTTCGGACAGGCCCAGAACGCGATGACGCGCGACCAGGAGGGGACGGGCCTCGGCCTGCCGCTCGCCCAGGCCTTGACCGAGCTGCACGGCGGCACGCTGACGATCGACAGCGCGCTGGGCGAGGGGACGACCGTGCGGGTCCGGCTGCCGGCGGAGCGCGTGGTCGGGCCGTCCCGCTCCGCAGCGCCGGGCCAGCGCGCGGCGTCCTGAGCCACCAGCGGCAAAAAAGTAAAAAAATACTCTGCTGACGTGTCTGATCGCTTGCGCGTTTGGGCTATTTTGCGCGATTTGGCATCAACGCCGTTGTATAGGCGACCCGCAAGCTGGCCTGTTTGACTAGGATCGCCAATCAACGACGGCTATATGATTGCTCAGTTACGCTGTAGAGAGTGGGACGCGAACGCTACCAACGTCACCCAATAGGCCCAACTCTGGACTGTCGTTTAACAGCTTTTGAAAGAATTGAGGAGGGTGAAAGGATGAGGATACCCTTCTCATCTCGCCAAGAGTCACGGGTTGACTTAGCTGAAAGATTTCTCGAAGAATTAATGCTGAACCAGACATAGTGCCAGAATAGTAATTGTCAAAATCAGATTTTGAGATCGCCCCCCTACTGGCGAACTGTTGCCAAATATCGGAAATATGACCATTAAATACTTGATCAACTATTGCATACAATTCGATACGTGCTATCGGAATCTTTGTATAAATCCAAATTCGCGAACCTGATGCCACAGGAATTGTTCGCCGCCTGAACTCCACCGTCTTTGTACCGCTCAACATACATCGTGCGTACTGTTCCGAAATAGATAGAATTATTTCGTCATACTTCCGCACTGATTCCTCCTTCCATCGCTACCGAAACAAGCTGCTCGTGAGTAATCGACCGAGATGTGACTAAATTTGATCGGTCGATGCATTCAAGTTCCCTTAGTCTATTCAATACAACGGGTTTCCTAAATAAGATAATCTGATCGAAGTTTGAACACACAACATCGTCTCCTTTGGTTAGCCTATCCACAGACTCTTTCGTTACCACCCCTCGTGTGCTCATTTCTTCTTTCAGTTCGGTTTTTTGTGCCAACCTCGAACTAACAACACGCGCCATGGCTACCCGCCGCCGTTCGCGTGAAGTGAAGAGTGTAGGTGTATCCAACCCCTTGGCACGCACATTGATCGCTCGTTTTCCGGGAGAGTTGTCATTGATAGTCCTCACAACAGAGAACCCAGCAGAGGACCAGAACGCATTTGCTCGAGTCAGGTCGAGTGCCACACGAGCAGATATGCTTAGATAGTGCTCGCTCACCAACCGTCGAGTTAGTCTGTCTAGAATCTGTTGCGCTATCCGACGCGAACGGAATTCAGGCCGTACAAAAATCTGAAAAATTTTAGCGTTCGGATAGACGCCACCAAATAACAAGTGACCAACATAACTGACGCCGTCGTCACTGCTATCGACCGCAACAATCAATTTATTCTGTAGCGCAGCATCCTCATATACTCGGTCAGGCAGAAATCCCAACGCCGCTCGCGCCTCATCGGCCCCCTTTCGAACATGTGGCACAAACGGAATTACTTCTTCTGACTTCTCCAGAAATCGAATTGCCATAGCAAATGAGTGCCTTGGTTATTCATTTTCTTGCAAATTAAGTCCAAAATACTACCATGCGTTTATTGCCTAGTATACAAGTCCATTAGTGCTGCAGCCGGTAGTCCCTACTTCATCGTCGGCATGACGTAGTCGGCGCCGGCGCGGATGCCGGTGGGCCAGCGCGAGGTCACGGTCTTGAGGCGGGTGTAGAAATGCACGCCCTCGGTGCCGTGGACGGCCGTGTCGCCGAAAAGCGAGCGCCGCCAGCCGCCGAAGGAATGGAAGGCCATCGGCACCGGGATCGGCACGTTGATGCCGACCATGCCGGTGAGCGTCGTCTGGGCGAAGGTGCGCGCGGCGTCGCCGTCGCGGGTGAAGATCGCGTTGCCGTTGCCGTATTCGTGGGCGTTGACGAGATCGACCGCGGCGTCGAAGTCGGGCTCGCGCACCACCGCGAGCACGGGGCCGAAGATCTCCTCCTTGTAGATGCGCATCTCGGGGCGAACCTGGTCGAACAGGCAGGGGCCGATGAAATGCCCGCCCTCGTAGCCCTGGAGCTTCAAGCCGCGGCCGTCGACGGTGAGCTCGGCCCCCTCCTCCACGCCGAGATCGACATAGCCGCGCACCCGGTCCAGGTGATCGGCGGTGACCAGGGGGCCCATCTCCGACTGCGGATCGCTGCCGGGGCCGACCTTCAAGGCCTGGGCCCGGGGGACCATGCGCTCCAGCAGCGGCTCGGCGGCGTCGCCCACCGCGACGGCGACCGAGACCGCCATGCAGCGCTCGCCCGCCGAGCCGTAGGCCGCGCCCATGAGGGCGTCGGCGGCCTGGTCCATGTCGGCGTCGGGCATGACGATCATGTGGTTCTTGGCGCCGCCGAGGGCCTGCACCCGCTTGCCGGCATTGGCGGCGGAGCGGTAGACGTGCTCGGCCACCGGGGTCGAGCCGACGAAGGAGACGGCGGCGATGCCGGGATGCCCGAGGATCGCGTCCACCGCCTCGCGGTCGCCGTGGACGACGTTGAAGACGCCCGCTGGCAGGCTCGCCTCCTCCAGCAGCTCGGCGACGATGAGCGAGGGCGACGGGTCCTTCTCCGAGGGCTTGAGGATGAAGGTGTTGCCGCAGGCGATGGCGACCGGGAACATCCACATCGGCACCATGACCGGGAAGTTGAACGGCGTGATACCGGCGCAGACGCCGAGCGGCTGGCGCACCGAATAGCTGTCGACGTCGCGGCCGACGTTCTCGGTGAAGGCGCCCTTCAAGAGATGCGGGATGCCGCAGGCGAACTCGACGACCTCGAGGCCGCGGGTGATCGAGCCCTTGGCGTCCTCCAGCACCTTGCCGTGCTCGGCGGTTACGGCGGCCGCGAGGCGGTCCATGTTCGCCTCGATGAGGGCCTTGAAGCGGAACATGACGCGGGCGCGCACGAGCGGCGGAGTGGCGGCCCAGGCGGGCAGCGCCTCGGACGCCGCGGCGACGGCCTTGTCGACCAGGTCGGGCGAGGCGAAGGGCACCCGCGCGACGACCTCGCCGGTCGCCGGGTCGTCGACCTCGCCGAAGCGGCCGTTCTCGGCGCCCACCGCCTTGCCGCCGATCATGTGGTGCAGCGTCTCGACCATGATTTTCGACCTCCCCATCCGTTCGTTGCCGCCCGAGCGATAGGGCCGAAGCCGGGCGCCTGCGCACCACCCCGTCGACTTCGGCCTTGACTTGATCGTTGACGGCGGCGCGATTAGGCGAACTATACCCCGCGGCCCGCGCCGCGTCGAAGCCCGGCGCGACGTGCGCCCAACCAATCCGGGAGGCAGGTCCTTGGCAACATTCCTGGTGGCGCACGGCGCCTGGTCGGCCGGCTGGGTGTGGAAGAAGATGCACCCGCTGATGCGCGCCGCCGGGCAGGCGCTGGTCACGCCCACATACACGGGCCTCGGCGAGCGGGGACACCTGGCGAGCCCGGCGATCGACCTGCAGGCGCATATCGACGACATGCTGGGCGTGCTGGCGATGGAAGACCTGCGCGACGTCGTGCTGGTCGGCCACAGCTATGGCGGCATGGTGGCCACCGGCGTCGCCGACCAGGCGCGCGAGCGGATCGCCAAGCTGGTCTATCTCGACGCCTTCGCGCCGAGCCATGGGGACAGCGCCTTCAGCCTGCTGCCCGAGGCGGCGGCGGCGCGGATGCGCGAGCTGGCCGAGGCCGACGGCGAGGGCTGGCTCGTCCCGCCCAACCCGCCGCCCCCCGACACGCCGGAGGCGGACGTCGCCTGGGTGACGCCGCGCCGGCTGCCGCAGCCGATCAAGACCTTCGAGCAGGCGCTCGCGTTGACGGGCGGCGAGCCCAGCCTGCCGCGCAGCTACATCTACTGTCAGCGCTTCGGGCCCGGCGACGTCTTCGCGCAATTCGCCGCGCGGGCGCGCGCGGAGGGCTGGCCGCTCTTCGAGATCGACGCCAGCCACAACCCGCACATCACCGCGCCCGAGCTGCTGCGCGACCTGCTGGTCGGGATCGCCGACGGCGCCGGCTGAGCACGATCCGCCCGGACCAACCCGCGCGGCGGCTCACGCGCCGGTCGCGCCGATACATAAACTGTTACTCAAATTGCGGCGATGCCCATGCACACGCGGCCCGCCGCGCCTTCAGGCCGGCGAACTTTACGAGATATTTAACCGTTCCGGCGACTGTATGCGCTCACGAGATCGCGCGGCGAAATCCCCAGAACCGGACCGCGGGCGAAGGCGTCGCGTCCCCTCGCCCGCCGGGAGAACCGGGAGCAGGGCTGGCATGGGCCAAATGACCGACAAGAAACTGCAGCTCGAGGTCCTGAACCTCTTCCAGTATATCGAGCGCCTGCGCTCGGAGGTCGCGACGATGTCGAAGGCCAAGGAGAACGGCACCGCCTTCGACGACATGTCGGTCCAGCTCGACGCCATCGTCCAGGCGACCGAGGAGGCGACGAACTCGATCCTGGAGGCCGCCGAATCGATCAGCGGCGACGCCATGGCGCTGCAGGACGGGTTCGACCCGACCCAGGCGGGCGTGATCGCCGGCCGCATCTCGCAGAACGCCATGACGATCATGGAGGCCTGCAGCTTCCAGGACCTGACCGGCCAGCGCGTCTCCAGGATCGTGAGCTCGGTCAAGTTCGTGGAGGAGCGGGTCGACCAGATGGTCGAGCTCTGGGGGCGCGACGAGATCGAGACGCTGAGCGCCCAGCTCAATCCCTGCGAGGACGAGGATCCCGACAGGAAGCTGCTGAGCGGCCCGCAGCTCCCCGACCAGGCGATCTCCCAGGACGAGATCGACGCGCTGTTCGACTAGCGCATATTCCGCTTACGCGGAATCGGCGCCGGCCCACTCCCCCGCCCGACCACCCCGAGGATACTGCCGTTGGGTGGTCGGGCGGGGGAGTGGGCAGGTGATGCCAACAGATCGGAAAATGCTCTAGATCGTGTCGCTGGGATCCGGCCGCTTACCGTGAGCCACCGGGCGCGCGATCCTACTGCGCCGCCTGGGCGTCGCCGGCGGCGAGGCCGCAGCCGTCGAAGGCCTCGCGGATCGCGGCCTTCTCCGCCTCGGTCAGCGGCAGCATCGGCCGGCGCACCGCGCCGCCCGCCTGGCCCAGCAGTTCCTGCCAGTACTTCTGCTGCGCCTGCGGCTTGCCGCCGGGGCGGGTGCGCCGCATGGCCTGGCGCACGGGATCGAGCGAGTCGCGGATGGCGCGCGCCTTCTCCGCCTCGCCGGCGAAGGCGAGCCGGGTGTAGTCGTGCATGCGCCGGTCGGCGGCGGTCTGGATGAGGTAAGGCGGCGAGGAGCAGAGATAGAGCCGCCAGCCGAGCTCGACGATATTGTCGAACCACTCCTCCTCGGAGGCGGTGCTGACGATCAGCCGCTCGCCGGCGAGCCGGCTGAGCTCGACATACATCTCGCGCGGCACGCTGTACTTGATGGCGACGATGTTGGGCAGCTCGGCCACGCGGGCGCAGAGCCGCGGGCTCATCAGGTAGCCCGAATCCGGGTGGCTCCACATGGCGATGCCGATATCCACCGCCTCGCTGACGGCCTTGTAGTACTCGTAGACGGTCTCGTCCCGGTCGCTGACGAAGTGCAGCACCGGGGCGTGGACGACGATGGTGTCGGCGCCGATCGCCTGGGCGTGCCGGGCCAGCTCGATCACCGTGTCGAGGTTCTGGTCCGAGCACGACATGATGGTGCCGGCGTGGCCCGCGCATTCCTCGACCGCGATCTCGAAGGCGCGCTTGCGCTCGGCGAGCGACATGGCGAAGAACTCGCCCTGCTTGCCGGCGATGAAGAGGCCGGCGATGCCGAGCTCGCGGGTCCAGTGGCGGATGTTGGCGCGGAAGCCGGCCTCGTCGACCGCGAGGTCGTCGGGCCGGAAGGGCGTGAGCGCGGCGGCCCAGATGCCGGTCATGTGCTCGCGGGCCCAGTCCTTGGCTTCGGATTTCTTGTATTTCACTACAGTGTTCCCTCAAGCGCCGGGCGGGCGCGTCCGCGCCCTTGGCTTATCTTCTGCCTCACTCGCCGGCGGGCGCGTCCGCGCCATTGGCTGGCCTCGCATAAACTCGGGCGCCCACTTCAACGTCACGTAGGACGCGCTTGTCTCCTCCACCATAACCGGGCTCGGTCCGGTTATGGTCTCGTCGCTTTCGCCGCCTCGTTGATCGCCCGCCAGATGCGCTCGCCGGTCAGGGGCATGTCGATATGCCGTATCCCCAGTGGACGCAAGGCATCGAGCACCGCGCCCACGATCGCCGGCGGCGCGCCGATCGTCCCGGCCTCGCCGACGCCCTTGGCGCCGAGCGGGTTCATCGGCGAGGGCGTGGCCATGCGGCCGAAATCGATCGCCGGCATGTCGGCGGCGCGCGGGACGGCGTAGTCCATCAGCGAGCCGGTCAGGAGCTGGCCGTCGCCATCATAGACGATCCGCTCCATCAGCGCCTCGCCGATCCCCTGGGCGATGCCGCCGACGAGCTGGCCCTCGACCAGCAGCGGGTTGACGACCGTGCCGGCGTCGTCGACCCAGGCGAGCCGCTCGATCGTCGGCATGCCGGTCTCGCGGTCGATGGCGACCGCGGCGATCGCCGCCCCGCAGCCCCAGGCCTCGCCCGGCGTCTCGAAGGTGTGGCGGGCTTCGAGCGCGGGCGCTCCCGACCGCGCGCGATGCGCCGCCAGCTCGGCCCAGGAGAGCTGCGCCGCCGCCGGGCCGGCGGAGAAGCCGTCCGCGCCCAGCGTCACGGTGTCCGGACCGGCCTGAAGCAGACCGGCCGCGACCTCGCGCGCCTGCCGGCGCAGGTCGTCGGCGGCCAAGGCCAGCGCGCCGCCGCCGATGGGGGTGCTGCGGCTGGCCAGCGCGCCGATGCCGGGCGGGGTCGTGGCGGTGTCGCCGTGGACCACGCGAATGGCCTCGGGCGGCAGCGCGAGACGGTCGGCGACGATCTGGGCGAAGGCGGTCTCGCGGCCCTGGCCCTGGGCGCTGGTGCCGGTCGCGGCCATGATCGTTCCGTCGGGCTCCAGGCGGAGATGCGCGCGCTCCAGGCCCTGGCCGGTCGGCTCGACATAGACCGCGACGCCGACGCCGAAGAGGTCACCCTCTTGCCGCCGCTCGGCCTGCTCGGCGCGGAGCGCGTCGTAGCCGGCGAGCGCGCAGGCCTGGTCGAGCAGCGCCGCGTAGTCGCCGGAATCGAAGGTCTCGCCGGTCGGCGTGGCGTAGGGGAAGCGGTCGGCGGCGACCAGGTTGCGCCGGCGGAGCGCCGCCGGGTCGAGATCGAGGACGCGCGCCGCCTCGTCGGCCAGCCGCTCCATCAGCAGCGCCGCCTCGGGCCGGCCGGCGCCGCGATAGATGCCCACCGGCGCGGTGTTGCAGACATGCCCGCGCGCCTCGATGGCGAGCGCCGGCACCGCGTAGGGCCCCGGCAGGACGCGGCCGGCGTTCCTCGCCGGCACCGCGGCGCTGAAGGGCAGCCAGTGGCCGAGCGGCGCCTCGACGCGGGCGCGCAGGCCCAGCATGGTTCCATCGCGCGCCAGCGCCAGCTCGCCCGCGAGCGCGGCGCCCCGGCCATGCGTCGCGGCGGCGAAGTCCTCGGCCCGCGTGGCGGTCCAGCGGACCGGGCGGCGCAGGCGCGCGGCGGCCCAGACGGCCAGGACCTCCTCGGGAAACAGCGAGGCCTTCATGCCGAAGGCGCCGCCGACGTCCGGGGCGATGACGCGGAGCGTCCCGGGCGCGAGGCCCAGGATGGCGGCGAGATCGGCCCGGGCGCGGTGCGGCGTCTGGGTCGAGAGCCAGACGGTGAGCGCCCGGGCCGCGTCGTCCCATACGGCGAGCACCGCGCGCGGCTCGAGCGTCAGCGGCGCCAGGCGCGCATGCCGTATCGAGACGGCGACCACCGCGTCGGCCGCCGCGAAGGCCGCCTCGACGTCACCCGCCCGCCAGGACTGCGCCGCGGCCGGGTCGCCGTCGCCGGGATCGAGCACGGGCGCCGCAGGCTCGTAGTCGACCTCGATGCGCTCGGCCGCGTCGAGCGCGGCGTCCGGCGTTTCGGCGATCACCGCGGCGACCGGCTGGCCGACCGCCGCGACCGCGCCGCGGGCCAGGACGGGGAACCGCGGCGGGCGCAGCGTCTCGACCAGGGGGTTGACCGGGAGGTCGCCCAGAGCGGCGACGTCGCGGCCGGTGAAGACCGCGGCCACGCCGGGCGACGCCTCGGCCGCGCGCGCGTCGAGCGCGGCGATCGCGGCGCGGGCATGGGGGCTGCGCAGGAAGGCGGCGTGGAGGCAGCCGGGCGCGGCGACGTCGCCCGCGAAGGTCCCCCGGCCGGCGACCAGCGCCGCGTCCTCCACGCGCCGGCGCGCCCGGCCGATCCAGCCGGCCGCCGGCGGAGGGTCGTCGCTCGCCATCGCCTAGAGCAGGTCTCTCAAATCGTGACCCAGCCCTCGGGCGGATCGCCTTTTCCGGGGTGGATGGCACCGCACGCCTGGCACGTCCGCGCGTCCTCGTCGGCGTAGAAGGCATCGAAGAGCGGCGGCAGGTCGTCGACGATGTTGTGGACCGGCAGCTCGACCCGGTGCAGCAAGGCCTTGCAATCGAAGCAATACCACTGGAAGCCGTCCATCATGCCGGCGATCCGCGGGCTCTCCACCACGAGGCCGACCGAGCCCGGCACCGGGCGCTGGGGCGAGTGCGGCACATGCGCGGGGAGCATGAAGACGTCGCCTTGCCTGATGCGGACGTCATGGATATCGCCCTCGAGGTAGACCTTGAGGATCATGTCGCCCTGGAGCTGGTAGAAGAATTCCTGCACCGGGTCGTCGTGGAAATCGACGCGGGTGTTCGGCCCGCCGATGATCTGGGCGACCATGCCCGGCTCCTCGAAGAGCAGCTTGTTGGAGACCGGGGGCTTCAGCTGGTCGCGGTTGGCATCGACCCAGGCGTCGAGGTCGAAGGGCTGGCGTAGCGGCATGGGTCCGCCCCTCCTTCGGGTGGTGTCTGGCGTCCGTTGACGCCATTGAACGGGATCGGGCCGGGCCTAGCAATTGTGAATCTGGGCAATTGTGAATCCGGGCAATTGTGAATCCGGGCAATCGGGATCGGCGCATGGAGCGGTGGCTCACAGGCGACGCGGCATAGGGCGCCTCTTGGCCGCCGCACTATCGAAGCGCATATTGGGCCGTGGAAGCGATCGAGGAGTGACGCCATGGATTTCCCCGACATCGTGAAAGCCTTCGGCGCCGCCGTGGAGGCCGGCGACGGGACGGCGCTGGCCGGGCTCTTCACCCCGGACGGGGTCTATCACGACATGTTCTACGGCGCCTTCGCCGGCCGCGAGGCGATCAAGGGCATGCTCGAAGGCATCTTCCACCGCGACGCCAAGGACTTCCGCTGGGAGTTCCTCGACCCGGTCGCGAACGGCCGGATCGGCTACGCGCACTGGCTCTTCAGCTATACGGGCACGACCGCGCACACCAAGGGCAAGCGCGTGGTCTTCGACGGGGTCGGGCTGTTCTTCCTGGAAGACGGGCAGATCGCGCGCTACGAGGACGTCTCGAACTCGGTGGTGCCGCTGAAGGCGATGGGCGTGCCCCAGCCGGTGATCGACCGCCAGGTCGAGAAGTGGCGGGGCTGGCTCGAGGCGCGGCCCGGCTACGACGCGCACGCCAAGCGGTGACGATCCGTAGGACAGGCATGATCGACCGGCGGGCCTTCACGTTTGGACTTGCAGCTGCCGGACTGGGCGCGGCCTCGCTGCTGCCGCTGGTGGGCGCGGAGGCGCTCGCGGCGGCCAAGCAGCGCCCGCGCGGCCTCCGGCTCTACAACACCAACACCAAGGAGACGTTCGACGGGCTCTACTTCGACGGCGGCTACCTGAAGCCCGCGCAGGAGAAGCTCGACTGGCTCCTGCGCGACCACCACGAAGGCGCGCAGACGCGCATGGACCCAGCGCTCCTCGACCTGCTGTGGCGGCTGGCCGAGCGCTACCGGCGGGCGCGGCACGGCCATGTGGTGATCAACATCCACTCGGCCTACCGCACCGGGAAGACCAACGACCGCCTGCGCGCCGAGGGCGCGGCGCGCAACAGCCAGCACCTGCTCGGCAAGGCGGCCGACGTGACGATCCAGGGCTTCGGCATCTACTTCCTGGCCAACCACGCCGACCGCATCGGCGCCGGCGGGCTCGGGCTCTATTGGGCCGCCAAGTTCGTCCATCTCGACACCGGGCCCAGGCGCTATTGGTACAAGCGGTATTAGGCGATGGCCGGCGCGGCGCTCCCATGAGACGGCTGGCGCTCGCCGCGATGCTGGCGCTGGCCGGACCGGCCTTGGCTGAACGGCCGGGCGGGCATGGCGAGCCGAGCGAGCGCGTGGTGGTCGGGCGCGCGCTCGAGCTCATGGTCGAGCGGCTGAGCTTCCTCGCCAACGCCAGCTTCGGCGCCGCGGTCGTCCACCCCCAGCCGGGCGGACGCTACTGGGCCGTGGTCGGCGAGGCGGTGAGCGGCGCGCTGACCGGACACATGCGGCGCCACGACTACGTCGCCGCGGTGCGCCTGGTCTGCGACGAGGCGGCGGACGCCAAATGCTGGCGCCTGGAGAAGCTCGCGTTCGACGGGCGCATCCTGCTGAACGCGAAGTGATAGCGGGCGACCTTGCCGCCAAATCGGACCGGGTCTAGGTTGATCCGATGTGCCGGCACACCACAGCGGATCAGCAGCGCGAGGGCTGGCGCGCCGTCATCGAGATGGCGCGCGGGCTGAGGCCGCTCATCATCCGCGTCCTCGCCCTCGCGCGCCGGCGCGGGGCGACGCTCAGGGCGTCAGGATAATCTTCCCGAAGGCGCCCGGCTCCAGCACCGCCTGGTGGGCGGCGACGGCGTCGTCGAGCTTCATCTCGCGGCCGATCACCGGCTTCAGCACGCCGCTCTCCAGCCCCGCGCGCAGGCCCGCATGGATGCGCGCCATCTCCTCGTCGGAGGCGTTCGGCAGGGCGAGCCCGACCACGTCGAGGTTCTTCATCATGGTGGCGCGCGGGTTGACCTGGATCTCGCCGCGGTTGCCGATGACGACGATGCGGCCGTACTTGGCGACGAGGTCGAGATCCCTGGCGAGGTTGATGTTGGCCAGCATCTCCAGGATCAGGTTCGGGCCGGCCCCGCCGGTCAGCGCGCGCACCTGGTCGATATAGCCGTCCGAGGTATGGTCGACGGCGTGATGGGCGCCCTGCTCGATCACCATCTTCATGCCCTTCTCGGTGCCGGCGCTGCCGATCACGGTCATGCCGAGGCCGCGGCCCATCTGGACGGCCGCCGAGCCGACCGCGCCGCTGGCGCCGTGCACGAAGAGCGTGTCGCCCGGCCGCGCCGCACCCCGCATGTAAAGGCCGTAATAGGCGGTCGCATACGGGACGCCGAGGGCGGCGCCGGCGGCGAAGCTGACGTTGTCGGGCAGGTGGAAGAGCGCGCGGGCCGGCACGACGGCCTTCTCCGCCATGGCGCCCCGGTTGCGCCGGTCGACGATGGCGGCCATGTAGACGCGGTCGCCCAACGCGAAGCCGTCGACGCCGTCGCCCACCGCCTCGACCGTGCCGGCGGCATCGCCGCCCGGCGTGTAGGGAAGCTCGGGCAAGGCGGCGTAGACGCCGGAGCGGATGTAGGTGTCGACCGGATTGATCCCGATCGCCTCGATCTTGATGAGCACCTCGCCGGGCCCGACAACGGGATCGGGAACCTCCTCCAGCTTCATCACCTCCGGGCCGCCGAATTCATGAGCCATGACTGCACGCATTGCCTGGTCCCCCTTTGCTGGTCGGGCCGCGTTTGCGCGACCGCGATTGATACCGCCGCGGCCTTCTTGGCAGCCGCCGATGGTGAAGTGTAGCACCGTTGGGCGTCCGGCAACGCTCGGCCGGGTATTGCAGCTATGCCGGATCGGTGTCCGGCACACTGTAGATCCGCGCGTCGTGGGCCGCGTGCTTGTCGAGGATCGCCTTCGCGCGCCGCTCGCGATCGGCATCGCGGGTGCGCACGAACAGCAGCAGATGGCCCTCGCCCACCTGCTCTTCGAGAAATTCGGCATCGCTCTGGCCGATGAGGCCGGCAAGGATGGCGCCCATGCCTCCCACCGCAACACCGCCGGCGGCGGCGAGGGCGATCGCGCCGCCGAGCACGCCGGCCGAGGCGACGACCGCGCCGCCCGCGACCACGGCGCTGACGGCCAGGGCCCCGCCGAGCAGCGCGCGGGGCGTATCGCCCACCGATTCCCTGGCGACGAACGCCGTGCGCGGCGCATGAGGATCGTCTGCGTGCTTGTTGATCTCGGAGAAAAGCTGCCGGAGCTTGTGCCGCACGCTGAAATCGCCGGCGACGAGGCCGAGCTCGGCGCTTTCGAAGCCGGCGTCCTGCAGCTCCCCGATCGCGCGCTGAAGCGTCTCGGCATCGACGAAGATGCCGACGGCCTCGCGGATCGTCCTGGGCTCGGTGTCGACGGCCATGATCGATCTCCCGAATGTGATCGGCCGGACAAGCGGGCCGCCCGCGCCTGGTGACAGGCCGGGGCCGCATCCGGTACGAAGGCGCTTGGGAGAGCCGACCAGTCCTGGACGGTTCCGGCATTCACATAGATTAAGTTTGCGGGGATTAAGTTTGCGGGGATTAAGTTTGCGGGGATTAAGTTTGCGGGGATTAAGTTTGCGGGCGCATCGTGCTCGACGTGCAGGTGACGCGCCGCCACGTCGAGCCGAGCCGCACGCTGGTTGCGCGCATGGCGTGACGGCCGGCGAATTGGCAGGACGGCACCCGCGGGTGAGGGCGCCGTCCCGTCCGAGACCTATTCCGCGGCTTCGGTTTCCGCCGCTTCGGGTTCCGGCGCCGGCGCCGGTGCGGCCTCGGGGCGGACCAGCGCGGGCGCGCCCTCGATGCCGACGACGCGCGACTTGGGCGCCGGATCGAAGGCGAGCTGGAGCACGTCGGGGCGGCTGTAATGGCCGACCGGATCGGCGAAGGCCTTGGCCAGCGTGATCATGCCGAGGTCGATTTCGGCGTAGACCAGGCCCTCCTGGTCGGGCGGCAGCGGGGCCGCGATCGGCCGGCCGTCGGGCGCGTAGATCATCGCCGCCCCGCCACCGGTGCGCATGAACTGCTGCTTGAACGGCGTGTCGCAGAGCAGCTCCGCCATGGCCTCGGAGAAGACCGCGGCCGAGGCCAGGGTGTAGCACTGGCCCTCGAGCGAATAGACCTGGGAGGCGGCCATGTTGGCGTCGTGGCCGAGGGCGTAGGCCATGTCGGGCGAGACGCAGAACGAGGGCCAGGAGGCGACGTGGACCTGCTCGTGCTGGCTGAACATCGCCTGCTTGACCAGCGGCTGGATGTGCTCCCAGCAGTTGAGCGCGCCGAGGCGGCCGATCGCGGTCTCGTGGACCTTGAGGTCGCTGCCGTCGCCCTCGCCGAAGACGGTGCGCTCGATATGGGTCGGCCGCAGCTTGCGGCGGGTGGCGAGGCGGTTGCCGGCCTCGTCGATGATCGCCTGGCCCATGTAGAGGCTGCCGCCGGCGCGCTCGACATAGCCGAAGACGACGTGGATGGCGTGCGCGCGCGCGGCCGACTGGATGGCGGCCATCTCCTCGCCGGTCGCGGTCATCGCGTTGTCGAAATAGCGCTGCACGAACTGCATGCCCCAGGGCACGCTGTCGAGCAGCGTCCATAACGGATGGCCGGGGATCCAGCATTCGGGGAAGGCGACGAGCCGGGCGCCGTTGGACGCGGCCTCGGCGACGAGGTCGATGGTCTTGGCCACCGAGGCGTCGAGGTCGAGATAGGCGGGCGCGGCCTGGACGGCGGCGGCCTTGAATTTCGGGTGGTCGAGGGGCATGGCGGGAGCCTCCTTGGTCCTGGTTCTCCGATCCTCGGCACTCTGCCGCCCGGCCGCCGGCGCGTCTTGCCCGTCCGGGCCATGAAACTTGATGCTGCGCGCCATCGGCGCGACACCATGAACGCGACACCATCGGCGTGACACCATGGACGTGACACCATGGACGTGACATGGGCGCGCGTGGCGGGCTAGGCTGCGCGAATAGGAGGACCCGGGGAGGACGCTTCGCCGACATGTCCCCTGACCAGGCACTGACGACCGACCGGCTCGACCATTGGATCGAGGCGGTCTGCCGCACCTATGTCGACCTCGACGTCGCCCGGATCGACGATTCGCCGTTCCGCGCCGGGATCGACGTCTCGCCGCTGGGCGCGACGATGTTCGCCGAGCTGAGCGCGAGCGCCCAACAGGCCAATCGCCGGCCGGTCGACATCGCGCGCTCGGGCGAGGCTTACGCCGTGTTCGTGCTGCTGCGCTCGGGCGTGATGATCGTCTCGCAGGACGGCCGCGAGGTGCGGCTGGAACCCGGCGACGCCGCCGTCGTCGACACCGAGCGTCCCTACACGCTCCATCTGACGGGGCCGAACCGGCAGATCGTGCTGCATTGCCCGCGCCACCTGCTGCGGCGGCGGCTGCGCTCGCTGCGCGCGGTGACGGCGGCGCGGATCGCCGGCAGCTCGCCGACCGGGTCCTTGCTCGCCGGCAACCTCGGCGCGCTGGCGCGCGACCGGCGGCATCTGGCGCCGCCCCAGGCCGAGGCGATCGGCCGCTACACGCTCGACCTGATCGCCACGGCGCTCGAGGCGACGCCCGAGGCGGGCCTGCCGGTTCGCTCGCGCGGCTCGGATGCGCTGCGGCGCCGGATCGACGATTACCTGCGCGAGAACCTCGCCGACGCCGAGCTCGACCCGGCGCGGATCGCGTCGGCGCACGCCATCTCCGTGCGCCACCTCCACCGGCTGTTCCATGAAACCGGCGGGACGGTCGGCGGCGCGCTGCGCGAGCGCCGCCTGGAGCGCTGCCGCGCCGACCTGGAGGACCCCCTGCAGCGCGGCCGCTCGGTGACCGAGATCGCCTTCCGCTGGGGCTTCAACGACAGCGCCCATTTCAGCCGCGCCTTCAAGGCGCGCTTCGGCCTCTCGCCGCGCGCCTGCCGGGCGCGGCGGCACTGACGGCGGTCGCGACGCCTAGAGCATTTTCCGCTCTCGCGGAATCGGCGCCGGCCCACTCCCCCGCCCGACCACCCCGAGGATACTGCTGTTGGGTGGTCGGGCGGGGGCCATTCGACAAGCTCATGAGGGCCGGTGATGCCAACCGATCGGAAAATGCTCTAGCAGCGATAGAAGACGCGGAAGAAGTAGCGACGGTTGCTCCAGTTCGACACGACCCCGCCCTGGCCGTAGACGTTGCTCGTCCGGAAGCCGCGCGAGCGGTAGTAGGAGGCGGCCCGGGCGGCCTGGGACTGAAGCTGGAACGGCCCGATCCGCCGCCAGCAGGTTCCCGCCTTGACCGCGAAGGGATCCTTCGCCTCGAAGGCCTTGATGGGCGCGCCGGGGGTCGCTGCGGTCGCCGACGGTGCGGCGGCGAACGGGACCAGGAGGGCGCCGAGGGCGATGGCGGCAGCGGGGACGGAATGACGCTTCATGGCAAGCCTCTGCAACTGGATTGGTGGCGCGCTCGAACCGCTCGGCCGACCAATCGGCCCGATCGGATCACGCATCAGGTTAGACGCGGCGGGGCACCCCGGGCTGTGACGGCCGTCACAGGGGCGCCTGCCGCGGATCGCTCAGAAGGTGCGGCCGCGGATGATGTCGACGGTGAACTCGAACATCGAGTCGCCGAACCTGCCGAGCTCGGCATAGCGCGGGTCGCGGGTCTCGCCGCGGCGGTAGCGGGCGAAGAGCTGGAGGAAGATCACCCCCAGCTTCAGCATGCCGAGGACGCGGTGGAAGAGGATATCGGAGAGGTCGCGGCCGCTCGCGCGTGCGTACATTTCGACCACCTCGCGGCGGTTCGGGAAGCCGGGGCGGATCGACGGCATCTGGTCGAAGCTGCGCATCGGCTCGGGGTCGCCGTCCTCGACCCAATAGGACAGGAACGTGGCGAAGTCGAAGAGCGGATCGCCGCGCGTGCACTGGTCCCAGTCGAAGACCGCGACCGGGTCGGGCGGCGGCGCGCCCTCGCTCCACATGATGTTGTCGAGCTTGTAGTCGTTGTGGAGCAGCGCCACGCCGCTCTCCGGCACCAGATTGGCCTGCAGCCATTCGGCCGCCTCGCGCGCGGGCGCCGGCGGGCGCTTGTCGTCGTAGATGTCCTGCGCGGCGATGCCGCAGCGCTTGATCCAGCCGCCGACGGTGCGCTCGAGGAAACCCTCCGGCCGGCCCAGCGCGTCGAGATCGACGGAGGCCGGATCGATCGCGTGCAGGTCGGCGAGCGCCTGGATCATGCGCGTGGTCAGCGCCGCCTCGTGGCCCACCAGGTCGTCCGGCCATTCGCCCTTGCGGACGACGCGGCCGGTGCGGTGCTCCATGATGAAGAAGGGCTTGTCCCAGACCGCCGCGTCGTCGCAGAAGTGGAAGGCGCGCGGGGCGAGCGGAAACCGCTCCCAGAGCCGCGACAGCACCCGGTGCTCGCGCGCCATGTCGTTGGCGCCGGGGGGCAGCGGGCCGGGCGGCGGGCGGCGGATCACGCAGGGCGCGCCGTCGAGCTCGATGCGGTAGTTGAGGTTGCCCATGCCGCCGGCGAACTGCCTGGGCGGCGGCTCGGGGGCGAAGGCGAAGCCCTGGGCGGCCAGATAGCCCGCCAGCTTGGCCCAGTCCTGCGGCAGGCTCGCTTCGGGGACGAGGAAGCCCTCGGCGTCGACGACCTCGGCGCCCGAGGCGGTTTCGCTGGCTCCCGACATGCCTCCCCCATCCCTGCCTTCGCGTTGGGCCGGCGAGATTAGATCATTTTCGACCGACGGGAAATCGGCGCCAACCGATCGGAAAATGCGCTAGAAACCTTCGGCGATCGGATCGCCGTTCGGATGGCCCTCGCCGGCGCGCAGCGCCTGGAAGGTCCAGTTCGGACGCTCGCGCAGGATGCTGCGGTAGACGGCCATGTTGTTGCGGTAGGTGAAGTAGTACCAGTGGTCCCAGATGTTGCCCTCGCGGTCGCCGGAGATCATGAAGCCCATCGGGCTCGTCTCGGTGGCGAAGGCCTCCATCCAGCTGCGCAGGGGCCAGCCGTCGATGCGCAGGTCCATCCAGCGCGCCGAGCGGTCGCCGGTCTCCAGGCCGTTGTGGGCGATCACCTGGCTGTTGCCGAAGGTGCGCGGCCCGAAGTTCTCGGCCAGGGTGTCGAGCACGTCGTTCTCGTTGGAGCCGAAGTTGTAGACGAACGGCCCCCCGTCCGCGGGCCAGCCGTCGCGCGCGGCCAGCGCCAGCAGGCGCTCGTTGAAGATCTGCGCCTCGACGACGTACTCGGAGCCGCCCATCAGCACGATGCGGCCGAGCCGCCGGAAGAGGCCGCGCAGACGCGCCACGTCGTCGGCGCGCGCCGGGGGCTCGCGGCCGAGCGCGAGCTTGGCCGCCTTGGCCAGCGCGCGCAGCGTCACCCGCGTGCCGAGGCTGTGGACGAAGAGGTCGATCGGCCGGTCGTCGATGCGCTCCGACAGCGCCAGCAGCAGGTTGACCAGCGGCCAGGAGGACAGGGTCGCGTAGTCGTAGGCGCGGGCGTAGAAGTTCCGGCCCGCTTCCAGGATCGAGGCGGCGAAGCCCGGCTGGCTGTGCCAGCCGAAGGCCAAGGCGAGCCCCGAGGCGCCGCCGTCGGCGGCGGCGATGCCGAGGCCGACCGGCCAGGACGAGGTGTGATGGCGCCATTCCTCGCGCTCGGCCGCGTCGGAGCGGTCGAAGCCGAAGTGGTAGAGCCGGCTGTGGGGGTTGTCCGAATCCGAAGGCGCCACGGTGACCGCCTGGCGCGGATCGAAGAGGAAACCGTGCAGCATGACGACAACCGGCGCATCCGCGCCCAGCGAGCCGGCCTCGCGCGCCAGCATGTGATCGAGGTAGCGGCCGAGCGCGGCGCCGGGCACGAGCAGGCGCGGCGGGGCGACGACTTCCATGCGCCCGGCGGGCGGGCGGCGGCGGGCGTCAAAGGCGCCGTCGACGAAGGCGCCGTCGAGCGCCGGCGCGAAGAGCCGGTCCTTCAGGCAGGAGAGGCGGATGATCGACATCGGGAACCACGCTTATGCTGGTGATTGTGCTGGTGATTGATCCGCAGGGGTGAAGATCGTTGGTGACGGGCGTCGAAATACGGCGTAGGATGGGATCACTCCCAAATTCTACCTACGCTCGAAAAAAAATACAAGTATGCACGTGCTGAAATTTTAATCAGGCCGCCGGCGGGGTTTCGCGGCAGGCCGGGCCGGCCGCATCGGCCGTCCGATCGCGCGGACTACGCTATCAGGCGGCCTCGACGCCGATGCCGAGGCGATGCCGCACCGCTGGAATGACCTGGCGGGCGATGCGCTCCATGCAGGCGCGCACGAGCCGGTCCTCGAGCCCGCCGAAATTCACCAGGAAGGCGACGTGGTCGACGCCCATCGCATGCAGGCGCACGAGCTTGTCGACGACCAGCTCGACGCCGCCGAAGAGGGCGAGGCCGGATCCGATGATGTCGTCGTAGACCTGGCTCTTGGCGTAGAGGCGGGTCTCGACATAGAGGTCGAAGGCGGCCGCCGCCTCCTCGCGCGCCGTGGCGTCGCTCTCGCCAACGTAGGTGTGGAGGGCGGTCACGGTGGCGCGCTCGCCGGCCGGCGCGCCGCTCTCGCCGTAGCCCTTGGCGTATTCGGCCATCATCGGGCCGATCTCCTCGAAGGCGTCGCAGGCGGCGTAGGGCACGGTCATCAGCTTGTTGCCCTGCTTGCCGACGAAATAGGCGGCCTCGCGGCGCAGCACGGCGACGTAGATCGGCGGCGTGGGTGATTGCAGCGGCGTCACGTTGAGCTGGATGTCGTCGACCTCGTAGTACTCGCCCTTGTGGCTGAAGCGTTCGCCCGAGAGCGCCCGTTTCAGCACCGTGAGGGCCTCGTCGAACTGGAAGCGCTTGTTCTTGGGATCGGCCCCGAAGCCGGCGAACTCGTGCGCCAGGTAGCCCGAGCCGACGCCGAGCTCGACCCGGCCGTGCGAGATCTGGTCGAGCATGGCGTAGTCCTCGGCCACCGTGACCGGATTGCGGAAGGGCAGGATGGTCACGGCGGGCCCGAGGCGGATCGTCTCGGTGACGGCGGCCATCTGGGCCAGCGCCACGGCGGGGTTGGGGTAGACGCCGTATTCGTGGAAGTGGTGCTCGGCGACGAAGAAGGCGTAGTAGCCGAGCCTCTCGGCCAGCATCACCTGCTCGCGCATCTCGTCGTAGAACCCGGTCAGCGTGCGGGCCAGGCGCGGATGGTGGTCCTGCACCGAGAACATCGAGAACTTCATGCCCGCGCCGTTGCCCTCCGCCATGGCCGTCCTCCCTTTTGTCGCCGCGTATCGTCCCGGGCGCCGCCGCCCGATCCGGCGTGCCGCCGCCTGTTCCGCGGCGCGCCGGGCGTTGATTTCCAATTACATAATGGATTATAAAATACGTAACCAGCGAGTCAACACATCGGTATCGCCGCGATGACGGACGCTCCCGTGACGGCTGCCCCCATGACGGCTGCCCCCATGACGGATGCCCCAATGACCCCGGTGAAGGCGCAGCAGGGCGTCCGCTCGGTCGAGCTCGGCATGACGCTGCTGCAGGCTTTGGCGGCGCGGCCGCGGGCGCCGCTCAGCCTCTCCGAGATCGCCGCCGATGCCGGCATGGCGCCGGCCAAGGCGCACCGCTACCTGGTCAGCCTGATCCGCGCCGGCATGGTCGAGCAGGACCGGGCGAGCGGACGCTACCGGCTGGGGGGCGCGGCGCTCAACGTCGGTCTCGCGGCGCTCTCGGCGCGCGACGTGATGCGGCTCGCCGGCGAGGCGCTGGAGCGCCTGCGCGAGGCGATCGACGAGACGGTGCTGCTCGCGGTCTGGGGCAACCGGGGACCCGTCGTCGTGCGCTGGGAGGAAGCCGGCCGGCCGATCACCACCAACGTGCGCGCGGGCTCGGTGATGCCGTTGCTCAATTCCTCGACGGGCCGCGTCTTCGCCGCCTTCCTGCCCGAGGCGGCGACCAGGGCGATGCTCGCCGAGGAGGCCGCCCGAGCGCCGGCGCTGGCGGCGGGCTACGCCGCGGTGCTGGCCGAGACCCGGGCGCATGGGCTCGGGCGGGTCGAGGGCGACCTGCTGCCCGGCGTGGCGGCGCTCTCCGCCCCGGTCTTCGACCACCAGGACGAGCTGGTCGCGGTGATCTCGGCGCTGGGCGCGCAAGGCCAGTTCGACGCGGCCTGGGACGGCGCGGCCGCGCGCGCGCTCAAGGGCGCGGCGGAGGCGCTGTCGCGGCGGCTGGGGTATCGGGCGGCGGGATAGTCTCGTCGACCCGTCAGCGGACCGCCGTGACCACGTGCCCCTGGATCTTGCCGGCGACCGGCCCGGCGCCGAACCGCGCCGCGATCGCCTCGGTTGCGCGCTCCGTCACCGCCTCGAGCGCGTTTGCGTCGCGCGCCTCGATCTCGTTGCGCAGCGGGGTGCCCTGGCAATAGGCGATCGCCGGATGGCGCGGCGACGGCGCGGAACTGGATTCCGTGATCGTCTCGACCGAGATGTCGTCGATCCCCGCCGCCGACAGATCGCGCCGGATCGCGCCGACATCGTGATAGCCATGCGGCGTGCGCGCGAGAAAGCGCGGCGGGTCGTCGGGAATCACCGTGGCGGCGGCGTTCGTCACTTCGTCGGCGAATTCGTTGACCCCGATATGGTCCCAAACATTGAAGATGAAACGCCCGCCGGGCTTGAGCACGCGCCGCGCCTCGGCATAGCCCTTGACCCGGTCGGGAAAGAACATCACCCCGAACTGGCAGGCCACCGTATCGAAGCTCCCGTCATCGAAGGGGAGGTCGAGGGCATCGGCCTGCTGCCAGGTGATCCGCGCATCCGCGCCCTGCATGCTGGCCGCGCGGTCGAGCATCGGCTGGTTGAGGTCGGTGACGGTGTAGCGCGCGTCCCCGGCGAGCCGCGCGGCGAGCGCCCGGGTCACCACGCCGCTGCCCGCAGCCGTTTCGAGCACCGCCCCCGACGAGCCGGCGATAACGCGCCGGGCGAGGTCCTCGGCGTACGCCTCGAAGATCAGCGGCACCAGATAGGTGTCGTAGATCTCGGGTATCGATCCGGCGAAAACCTTGTCTTCGGCGCTCAATGCACCCCCCTTGCCTGGCCCAGCCAGCGACGTTGCGTCACCCCAACAAAGCCCTCACCGTGTTGGGGAGCGCGAAGGCGGCGCGGTGGACCTCGGGGTTGTAGTAGCGGGTCTCGAGGCCGGCGGCGGCGTAGCGGGAGGCGAGCCCGTCGAGCGTGGTCTCACGGAGGCTCTCGTCGTCGCTCGCCCAGCCGAAGGCCATGACGCCGCCGGCATAGGTCGGCACGGACGCCAGGTAGAAGGCGACGTCGGCGAAATGGGCGCCGAGGCGCTTGTGGCTGTTCGTCACCTCGGCGCCCTGCAGCGAGGGCACGCCGTTCTGCGTCACCATCACCCCGCCGGGGCGGAGGCAGCGCTTGCAGTCGCCGTAGAAGGCTTCCGAGAACAGGACCTCGCCGGGGCCCGCCGGGTCGGTCGAGTCGATGATGATCACGTCGAAGCGGCGCTCGGTCCCGGCGACGAAGGCGGCCCCATCGGCGACCACGATCTCGGCGCGCGGGTCGTCGAAGGCGCCGGCGCTGTGGCCCGGCAGGTATTCGCGGCACATCTCGATCACGCTGGCATCGATCTCGACCAACAGCGCGCGCCCGACGGCCCGGTGGCGCAGCACCTCGCGCAGCGCCCCGCCGTCGCCGCCGCCCACGACCAGCACGTCCGTCGCGGCCCCGTGGCCGAGGATCGGCATGTGGACCAGCATCTCGTGATAGACGAACTCGTCGCCCTCGGTCGTCTGGACGACGCCGTCGAGCGCCAGGACGCGGCCGAAGCGCTTGTTCTCGAAGATGATCAGGTCCTGGTGCGCGGTCTGCTCGCGGTGCAGGATGGTCTCGATACGCAGGCTCTGCCGGTAGTCCTGGTGGAGCACCTCGTCGTACCAGATCTGCGCTCCGCTCAAGGCACCAGGCCCCGCTTGGCCTCCGTCAGCTGCACCGAGCCCGGCGCGAAACGGCGCTTGAGCACCGGGAGCGCCGCGTAGGGATCGCAGCGCCCGCACATGAAGATGTCGATGGCCGCGTAGCCGCGCTCGGGCCAGGTGTGGATCGAGATGTGCGACTCCGCCAGCACGGCGACCCCGGAGACGCCCTGCTCGGGTCCGAATTGATGCAGGAACAGGTTGAGCAGCGTCGCCCGGCAGGCCGCCACCGCCTCGCGCAGCGCCCGGTCGACCAGCGGCAGATCGTCCAGCCCGCGGCACTCCCACAGCTCGATCAGGAGATGGGTGCCGGCGTACTCAACGCCGTTCCTGGTGATGAAATAGTCGTTCGAAACAACCCGATCTTCGGTCGTCACGGCCACCGCCGCGTGCGGGACGCGGGGCAACTCGGCGCCCTCGTCCAATACGACCCCCAACCGGGCAGTGGAGCGGTCCGAAGCCATGCTCCCTCCCTAGTCAGAAAGGTGTACCCGAAAATCGGGAAGCGCTGTATCTAGGACCTGCTCCGACGCATTGCAAGGAAAATAAAGCGCACTCCGTGCGCCACGGACTTCCGCCAACCCATGACCAAACTGCTGCTGCTCGGCGCCGGCAAGATCGGCTCGGCGATCACCTCGCTCCTGGCGGAAACCGGGGACTACGCGGTCACCGTCGCCGACGCCGACAGCGACATGCTGAAGCTGATCCCCGAGCGCGAGGCCGAGCGCCGCAAGGCCAACGTCGCCGACGAGGACACGCTGCACGCCATCGCCATGGGCCAGGACGTGATCGTGAGCGCCCTGCCCTACTTCCTGAACGCGCCGGTCGCGGCGGCCGCGCGCGCGGCGGGGGCGCATTATTTCGACCTCACCGAGGACGTCGAGACGACCGCGAAGGTCAAGGCGATCGCCGAGGGCGCCGACACCGCCTTCGTGCCGCAATGCGGCCTCGCGCCCGGCTTCGTCTCGATCGTCGCCTACGACCTCGCGCGCAAGTTCGACTCGCTGCGCGACGTCCACATGCGCGTCGGCGCGTTGCCGCGCTATCCGGTGAACGCGCTGCGCTACAACCTCACCTGGTCGACCGACGGGCTGATCAACGAGTACTGCAACCCCTGCGACGCGGTTCACGACGGCACCCGCGTGAAGGTGCTGGCGCTGGAGGGGCTCGAGCATTTCTCGCTCGACGGGGTGCGCTACGAGGCCTTCAACACCTCGGGCGGGCTCGGCACGCTGGCCGAGACGCTGGAAGGCAAGGTCGACAGCCTGAACTACAAGACGGTGCGCTACCCCGGGCATCGCGACATGGTGAAGATGCTGGTGCGCGACCTGCGCCTGTCGGAGCGCCGCGGGCTGTTCCGCGACCTGCTCGACGCGGCGGTGCCGATGACCAAGCAGGACGTCGTGCTGATCTTCTGCACGGTGGCGGGCCAGCAGGAGGCGCGCCTGACCCAGGAGACCTACGCCAAGCAGATCTACAACAAGGAGATCGCCGGCCACGCCTGGAGCGCCATCCAGGTGACGACGGCGGCGGGCCTCTGCGCGATGGTCGACCTGCTGGTCGAGGGCAAGCTGCCGGCCAAGGGCTTCGTGCGCCAGGAGCAGTGCAAGCTCGACGATTTCCTGGCGAACCGCTTCGGCGCGCACTACGCCTGAGCGCGGCCGGCCAGCACATTGCCGACTATCGAATAGATTGGAGTGGACAACCTTCCCTGCCCCCGCCGGGGGGAGGGCTAGGGAGACGGCCGCCAGCTTGCACAAGTTGCCTATGCGCCGCCTATCGGCGGCAGCCCCCCACCTAACCTCCCCCCTACGGGGGGAAGAACTTGCGTCGAACCGAACGTAGAAAGCCCTAGAACTGGTCCTCCGCCAGGGCCATCACGGCGCTGCCGCCCTCGGTGATCGCGGCCTTGAGCGAGGGCGCGCGGGTGAGGCGCTGGTCGGCGAAGAAACGCGCGGTCTTGACCTTGGTCTCGTGGAAGGCCGCATTGCCTCCCGGGCCGTTCGCGCCCCCGGCCCCATTTCCGCGCGCCTTGTGGCAGGCCAGCGCCGCCTTGGCGAGCAGCCAGCCCGAGGTCACGTCGCCCCAGAGCTCCAGATAATGGCGCGCGCCGGCGGCGGCGAGGTGCGGCTCCTTGGGAAAGGTCGCGACCAGCCAGTCGGTCGCCTCGCCCAGGCATTGGAGGCCCTGGCTGAGCGCGCTCCGGATAGCCTTGAGGTCGCCGTCTTTCGCGGCGCCGAGCTCGTTGTCGAGCGCGCCCATGGTGGCGATGAAGGCCTTGGCGGCGGCGCCGCCGTCGCGCACCACCTTGCGGCCGAGCAGGTCGTTGGCCTGGATGCCGTTGGTGCCCTCGTAGATCGGATGGATAC
>Ga0302046_10000625_pt1 | contig 34980 bp, 23 predicted proteins | sample RVTome_11_FD_200261 | JGI IMG/M metagenome (GOLD analysis project Ga0302046, IMG submission 200261) | Soil microbial communities from uranium-contaminated site in the Upper Colorado River Basin, Wyoming, United States - RVT147D111 (version 2) ...
AGGGTGTACAACCCATAGGTAACACCCCCAGTCGCTGCGCGACAGCCCCCTCAAGGGGGCGGTTTGGGGTGTTCTCGGCCGTACGTCGTGCAAATTGTCGTGCACCCGACCGAACCCCCCTCCCGTCTCTTCGTCTTCAATTTCCTATCTTCAAAGCCCTGATGACCGATGATCCTTAACGCATGACCACCATGGAGCCGGGCGTACTCCTTTCCTGGGTAGACCTTCGGACCGATCCGTACGCTACGGGCGGGCGAGACGAAGGCGCGCCGGGCCCTACGCTCACCCTCCTTTTCGACCCGGATTCGCCGTATCGAGGGCGAATCACGCAGGTCATGCTCTTCTATCGCAAGCCCGAGCATGCGCCACGGGGCCACGAAGACTTTACCGCCGCTGATGCGACCCGCAAAGAGATTGAACGGCTCAGCAGCAGCCAGCCCATCGGTGTAGAACTCATCCCGTGGCACGGGGAGGACCCGACGGACCATCGCGGCATCTTCGAATTCCTCGACCCCAAAATCCTGGAGATCGGCGAGCGCTTTTTCGGGCAGCCTCTGGTGATCCACATCAGCCCGGGCACGCCGGCCATGCAGACGGTCTGGGTGCTCATGGCCGAGGTGGGCCTGATCCGAAAGCCGTGCGCCGTCGTCAAGAGCCTGCCGCGTGCGTATCGGGCGGGCCGCCCGGCCGTCGTGCCGGTCAGCCTGGACATTCCCACGCTCTACAAAGCCTTCCACCAGGCCCGGCCTCGTCAGGTAGCCTCGGCCGAGGAGATGGTGCTGCTGGATCCCCGGTACTTCATCTCGGAGCGCCTCCGGCAACTCTACGCCAAGGCCCGCCGTTTTGCACAGCTCAACGTGCCCATCCTGATCCTGGGTGAGCGCGGGACCGGCAAGACCACGCTGGCCTCCTGGATTCGCAGCAACAGCCCTTTTTGCGAGCCGGACAAGGACCGCTCCTGGCCGTCGGTGCCGTGCAGCCAGTACAGCCCGGAGACCATGCGCGCCGAACTCTTCGGCTACAAGAAGGGGGCCTTCACAGACGCCAAGGAAGACACCGAAGGCCTTCTCCACGTGGCCGACGGTGATACCCTCTTCCTCGACGAGATCGGCGACATCCCGCGTGACTTGCAACGCCTGCTCATCCGGGCGCTCGAAGAGAAGAGCTTCACGCGCGTCGGCGCCCGTGTGCCCGAGAAGAGCGACTTCCGCCTCATCACGGCTACCAACCTGCCGTGGGGCGTCCTGTCCACCCGGCTCGATCCGGATTTTCTGGACCGCATCAGCGTCCTTGTGCTGGAGGTGCCGCCGCTGCGCGCGGTGCGCGAGGACCTGGCCTGGTTGTGGCAGCACGTCTACCAGCAGGCCCTGCGGCGCACGGCGGTCGCTTCGGAACGGGTGCAGGTGAACGCCGCCGACCACGAACGCGTGGTGGCGCACCTGGCGCAGCATCCGTTGCCCGGCAACCTGCGCGACCTCTTCCGGGTGGCGTATCACCTCGTCGCGGCCTGCCTGGACGAGCCGATGCCGGGTGCCGGGACGGATCCGGTCGCCTACGCCCTGGCGCAGGGGCTCACGCCGCACGCCGCGTCGGCGGCGGAGCCCGACCTGGCTCGCACCGTAGCGGCTGCTTTCGCCGCTGCCGAGCCGCTCGATCACCTCGTCTCAGTGGATGAGCCGCTCCCGACCAAGCAGGTCGAGCGGGCGCTCCGCCGATACCTGGCCAACGAGCTGCGCCGCATCGCACGGATCAACGGCGGCAAACCGCAAGACCTTTGCGACGTGACGGACCGGACGTTGCAGCAATGGGTCAAGCAGGACGAATGAGGCGAGACGGGCCGTCAGCGTTCAGCGTTCAGCAATCAGCCTCCATAAAACTGACCGCTGAACGCGTACTGCTGATCGCGCTTACGACGTAGCGAATGTCACCAGATCTCCAATCGTGAAGTCGTCCGTGGCATTGAGGAACGGTTTCCACAGGGGATCCTGGTTGATATAGGCATTGTAATCGCCGCGCAGGAGGCTGACGAAGACCGTCCCGACGATGAAGGCGCCCACCGCGCCGAGATGCTCACCGTTGGCGCGAAGCTCAGCCTCTTTCAGGATATAGTACCACAGCGGGGTCCGATGTGCCGGGAAGCCCAGGTCTGTCAGCTTGACCCCACCGACGGCAAGCTCTTCGTCGGAGAGCGGTGCCACGCCGATGGCGGCGGCTACGCGCTGGCCCCAGGGCAGGCTGAAGGCATTGCCCCGCTTGAGGTTGCGCACCGGCAGCGACTTATCGGTGGTGAAGCCCGGCAGGTCGCCCAGCGGACTGGAGAGGGACGTATCGATCTTTTTGCCGGGTGTGGGCGAGCCGCCGGTTTCAAAGAACAGCGACCAGTCTACATGGCGCCCGGCGAGGAGCACCTGCTGCGTGGGATCGAGGTTGATCTTGGGATCCAGGTCCGGGAAGATGCCCCCGCCGAAGCCGGGGTTGAGCAGATAGCCGGGCCGCACCTGGCTGTGGCCGAAGCGGTAGGCCGCCACCGAAAACTCGACCGGGATGTAGGGTTCGCGGCGGTAGTAGGCCCCGTGCACCGTGTTGCCGTAGGGATCCTGCCCGGTCAGATACCCCGGATAGCCGTTCGTGCTCCCGTTCTCCTGCTTGTAGGTTCCGAACGAGATGTACGGCTCTACGAAATACTGCCAGTGTTTTTTCCCGAGCGTCTTCTGCAGGAACTCGTGCACGATGAGCCACTGGTAATGCCAGCGCACGACGCGCTGCGCCTCGTCGAAGAGAAATGCATCGGGCACCGAGACGCCGCCCTCAACCCCGTTCGCCCGGATGTGATCGACCACCTTGTTGTGAAACTTCAGGAACGTCAGATGCAGTTGCGAGACGATCAGGTTCTCATCGTTGCGCGGATCGCCGATGAGCGCGACGCCCTGGCTGTTACGCGGCAGGTCGTTGGGGTTGCCGTCGGTGTCCCGCCCGAGCAGCATCTTGCCGACGCGGGCCGGATCGGCATCGTAGAGGAAGGGGTGCGCGTCGGGACCGCTGCCGTAGACGTTGTCGAGTTCGAGCACCGGCGTGCGGAAGTTCTTGATAGCCTCGGGGTCGTTCTTCTTCTGCAGGCTCGACGTCGGGTCGAACGTGATGTCGTGGTCGATGAACTGGCCTAGGAAGGTGAATCCGGCGGTGATGGCCGGGTTGTCGAGGCCGCCGGAGGGGTCCAGCATCAGAGTGCCGAGGCTCACGAGGCTCGGCTCGGAGAAGTCGACGGAAGGCAGGGTGGGAAACAGGCGCCCGAAGACGCCGGGCTTGTGGTAGGCGGAGCGGGCGAGGTAGTTCTGCTCCAGGGCGCGGTGGAGGGTGCGCCCGTGGCGGGGCAGATAGTAGCGCCGGTCTTTGTCCTCGTAGCGGGGCCGCTCGCCGACCTCGTAGGCTTTGCGCTCTTGCTCGTAGCGCTGCCGATGCTCGTCGTAGCGTTTTTTGAGTTCGGGATACTGGATGGGCAGTTCCTCGGGCGGCAGGGGTTTGAGGCGTTTGGGTGGGTCGTAGTGGGCGTCGCCGTAGAGTTGATAGCGCCCGGTGTGCGGCCGATAGACTTCATTCTTGGGATAGGACTCATCGGCGTGTTCGGAGACGGGGGTGTCGGTTTGTTCGCTCATCGTCTTCTCCTCTGGATCAGTTGGTGGATCGGTGCAGCCCGCTGTGCGGCCTGACTTCGTCTGCATCTCTGTCAATGGCAGATTCGGCCCAACCAGGTCGCCGTTTACAGGGTGTGTCTGCCGCCTTGATGCTGGAGAAGCCCTGGAAAGACACCCTGCTTGGTTCATAGGGCCGACCTGTCCAACCACAGGCCGCCCCTGACGGGGCTTGTTTCGGATAAAAGCGCTTGCCTCCTACAAACAGGTCGGCCCTTCGGGACCGGGCACACACCCCCTCCTATTGATTACTAATATTGACGCGCTTTATCCAATTTTATAACCCCGGTTTGCCAGTCTTTACAATTTCGCTACAAGCCGGGATCGTCTTCTTTTCGCCGTCTGCAAGCAGAGGTTATTCGCCTTCCGGCGGAGCGACTGTTTCCCACGTCTCGCTTGCATCCTCCGATTCAAATTAGTAAAGCTCCGAAGGATCCTTCGTTTCCTGCGAACGATCTTTCTTCGTTTATCGACGATCGCTGCACGAAAGGAAGGATCTTTATGTTAGCTAATCGTCTAATTTTTAAAAACTTATCATCGGAATGCCAGAGGTATTCCGATAATATGGTGCAGGATTTGGGAAGGCGGAACCCGTTCCCTGGCCTTCCATCCAATCCGCACTGTTATGTCCCTGGCTACCGTATCCGGCTCGTCTCCTGTTCCGCCGCTGCGCGTCGAACTTCGCCCCGGCACCGATCCCGTCCGTCCGAGACTGGGTCCCATGGTCTGGGTCGCTGCCCTGTTGCTCTTAACCTCCTGCGGCGTGCTCTCGAAGTCGCGGGCGCCGGAGGGCGACGTCGAGGACAAGCAGACGGAGGAGGGTGTGCTGGCCCTCAAGGCACAGATCTACGAGGCGCTGGGGCGGATGAACCGGGCCCAGGCCCGCGGCGAGACCGAGGCGGCAGAGGCGGCGCTGGAGGAAGCAATGGACGGCCTGCGACGCCTCTACCAGACGCCGGGGGGCCTGGAGAACGCCGAAGGCCGCGAGCTCTATCGGTCCGTCGTCACCGCCTACGAACAATACTACGGCGTCTCGGATACCCTGACGCTTCCGTACAGCGACATCTTTGCCTATCGGGACGAGATGTTCGCCGAGATGAACGACGTGCGTGAGCCTTTGCAGCGCGACGACGTCCGTCTGCCGCCGCCGGGGCCGGTGCAAACCACCATCGTGCTGGAGCGGAATCATCTCATCGAACAGAGCATCGCGTTCCTGCAGCGCTCGCCGGAAAAGCACCTGTATCGATGGATCAGCCGGTCGGCGACTTATTTCCCGATGTTCGAGCAGATCTTGCGGGAGGAGGGTGTCCCGGACGAGCTGAAATATCTCGCTATGATCGAAAGCGCCCTGCTTCCCAAGGCCCGGAGCCACGCCAGCGCCGTTGGTCTCTGGCAGTTCATGGCGGCGACCGGGCGGGAGTACGGGTTGGAGCGTAGTCACTGGGTCGACGAGCGCATGGACCCGGAGAAATCCACGCGGGCGGCGGCGCGGTATCTGAAGAAGCTCCACCAGCAGTTCGACGACTGGTACCTGGCGCTGGCGGCCTACAACTCGGGTCCCGGACGGGTCGCGCGGGCGGTGCGGCAGCACGGCCAGGGTGCCACCTTCTGGGACATCTATGACAGCCTGCCGCGCGAGACGCGCAACTACGTCCCGATGTTCGTCGCCACCGCGACGATCCTGACCAACCCGCAGGCCTACAACATCCCGTTTGTGGAGCCGGGGCCCCGGTATTCCTACGATGTTGCCGAGGTAGACGGCATGCTGGACCTGCGCGTGGTAGCCGAACTCGTGGGAACGGACGTCGAGACCATCCAGGCGCTCAACCCGGAGATCCGGCAGTGGACGACGCCCCCGACGCAAAGCGTCTACCGGCTGCGGGTGCCGTCGGGCACCGGGGCGCATTTTGCCCAGGCCTACGCCGCGCTGCCTCCGGATCATAAGCGGTCACAGACGGAGTACGTCGTCCGGCGCGGCGACTCGCTCGGAAAGATCGCCCGGCGCTATGGGACGACCGTCAGTGCCTTGCAGGACCTCAACGGCATCAGCGGCTCGCTGATCCGCACGGGGCAGATGTTGTACGTGCCGGTGCCCTACGAAGGCACGACGGGCATCGCCGGGGCGGGTCCTTCGGAACAGGTGGTCTACGACGACCGTCCTCAGATCACCTATGCCTCGGAGACGACACCGGCGCCGAGGGCACGGACGACGCAGGCGACGGCCCCGGCATCGAACGCGGGCAACACCCGCGTCACCTATCGCGTCCGGCGGGGCGATAACCTTTCACAAATCGCCCAGAAGTACGGGGTGCGTGTGTCGGACATCCAGGCCTGGAACGACCTCTCGGGCGATCATATCCAGAGCGGACAGCGTCTGGTAGTGTATCCCGGCCAGGCCGGCACCGCCCCAGCGCGTTCGAGCAGTAGCGCGAGCCGGGCCGAGCGTACCACGTACAAAGTACGCCGGGGCGACAACCTGACGAGCATCGCCCGTAAGTACGGGGTGGGCGTGTCCGACCTGCGGGCCTGGAACGACCTTTCGAGCGACCGCATCCGTAGCGGGCAACGCCTGACGATCTACGCCGGCGGCACCGGGAACGCCACGTCCGGCGGGAAGCGGTGGGTCGCCTATTACGTGCGCCGGGGCGAGAACCTGACGAGCATCGCCCGGAAGGTCGGTGCCTCCGTCGGCGACATCCGCCAGTGGAATGCCCTGAAGAATGATCGCCTGCAAGTCGGGCAGAAGCTCGCCCTCTACACGGCGCGGCTGTAACCACCGGTGTACGGGTTTGCATGTGTGCGGGGGTAGGTTCGTATGGCGTGTTGCGTGGTGCGTGTTGCAAAACAGTGCCTCCGTCGCGCATCGCGTAACACGCAGCACGCGATACGTTCCAGCGCCCGGCCCGGAAAACAAAGTGGGCTGTAGCGATGTTTGGCCCGAGGTACGATAGGTTAGCGGCACCCGTCCTTCGTCCGGCGCGCCTGGGGGCGCGACGAGCGGCGGGTGACTGATGACGAAGCACAACCTGGACGAGCAAACATCATGACACAGCGAACACGCCCGACGGCAAAGAACATCCTCGAAGGTATTATCCAGGCCATGATTGATGCCCAGGAGCCGTTGGATGAGGATCTGGCGTTGGTGCCCGCGCACTACGAGATCTACATCCATCGACGGGCCTACCAGGAATTGCAGTCCTTGATGCCGCGCATCACGGAGCAGGTGCAGCAGCGGCTCGATGTGGAACTGGCGCGGCTCAACAGCCGCCGCCCCGGCGGGCAAGGGTTCGTCAAACGCCTTTTCTTTCCCGTGTCCCGCCTGCTCTTCGCCGATCGTTATTTCCAGCAAGACGTCCGGCCGATCACCTACGAACGCTCGGGGGAGGCCTGGAACATCGACTTCAGTGTAACCGCCGAGCCTGATGCCGGGATCGACTTCCTGATGGTGGAGTCCGACTTCGGCCTGCAGAAGCAGCCGGCCTACAAAGGGCGTCCTACCATCAACATCCGCCGGCGGACGACGATGTTGCCGGACGGGCGTTTTGAGACCGTCATTAGTGCCAACCGGCCGCGCGGGCGCCGCAAGCCAGGGCGCGATCCGGGCCCTGCACCGGGGCCTGCTCCCGAAGTGGCCCGCCCGCCCGGCCGGGCGACCTATGCGCCGACGCCGGCCGTGCCGTCTCCCGACGTGATCGCACGCCTCAGCTACGAGGACAACAGCGGGCGGCACATCTTCTACATGCGGAAAGAGGAGATCATCATTGGGCGCCGGGACGACGCTGCGCAGATGCTGGACGTGGCCCTGCATACGCGCCCCGACGTCTCGCGCGAGCACCTTCATATCCGGCGCAACGCCCGCAGTGGTGAATTCACCGTCAAAGACCTCAGCCAGTACGGATCGAGCCTCAACGGCCGGAAGCTCAAGCCGAGCGGGAGCGAAGGCGGCTCCGGCGAGACGGACTGGCATCCCTTGCCGCGCACGGCCGAGATCGGTCTGGCCGACATCATCTTCATCCAATTTGAAGCCCTGTAGCCATGGAGACTTTCGGTAACTATCTGTTTCTGCTCTTGTTGATGGTCCTCACCGTGCGGCTCATACAGATGGCCTTCAGCGGGCGTCTGTCCGGGTAAAAAACGGGTGGATGATGGTGGGTGGGGGGCGGATGCGTACGGGTGCTGTCGCCGCCCACTGTCTACCACCCCCGACAAACCTGCCGTATGGGGCAAGAGGCGTGTTATGAGCGCATTTCGGTTTCAGGCCTACGGTGCTACCGATGTGGGGCGGCAGCGGGCGTGCAATGAAGATCGTCTCTTCTGCCATGCGGAAACGGGTGTCTTTATCGTTGTGGATGGGGTAGGGGGCTACGCCGCCGGCGAGGTCGCTGCCAGCCTGGCATGCGACCTCGTCGGCCGGCGGCTCACGGAGGGAGAAGCCCCGGCGGCGGAACGCCTGAGCGCCGCCATCGTGGAGGCGAACAACGAGATTTACCGCTGCAGCCGGACTGACCCGGCGTACACGGGGATGGCCTGCGTCCTCACGGCCGCCATCGTCGAGGAGAGGCAGGTCACCGTCGGGCACGTGGGGGACACGCGGCTCTACGAAGTGCGTCGCGACGGCATCCGGAAAGTCACCCGCGACCATTCGCCCGTCGGGGTGCGTGAGGACACCGGCGACCTGAGCGAACTCGATGCGATGCGCCATCCCCGGCGCAGCGAGATCCTGCGCGACCTCGGCTCGGCCCCTCGGGACCGGCCCGACGATTTTGTCGACCTCTACCAGTTTGACTGGGCGCCCGACAGCGCGCTTTTGCTCTGCAGCGACGGGTTGACGGACCTGGTGCCGAAGCGGGCCTTGCACCAGGTGTTGCTCGACAACGCGGGAGATCCGGTACAAGGCGTCCGAACCCTCATCGAGCTAGCGAACGAAATGGGCGGCGACGACAACGTCACGGCCGTCGTCGTAGAGGGCGCTGCCTTTCATCATACGCCCCTGGTAGCGCCGGCGGAGACCTTTGCCGCGTCGGTGTTGCCGGAAGCAGATGACGGCGCAGCGGATCGGGCGCCGCGCCCGCTGCGCAGCCGTCCTGCGGTGTTTGTCTACGGATGGCTTGCGGGTTGCCTGCTGTCGGTGTTGCCGCTGATGATGGTGTACGCGATGCTGGACCACCGGCTGCCTGCCGGGGCGGCGTCGCAACCGGGGCGGGGCGTGTCGCACACGCTGCGCGTGGCGCCGGCCGGCGAGGGCACGTTTCGCACGATCGGCGCCGCGCTCCGGGCGGCGCACCCCGGCGACGTCGTCACCGTGGCGCCCGGCGTCTATCAGGAAACCCTTCGGTTGAAAGACAGCGTAGCGGTGCTGGGGCCGGGCACCGGCATGGCCGTGCTCCAGGCGTACCCGGCGGCTTCTTCAGATACGGTCGTGGTGATTGCGCGGGAGGTACACGGTGTGCGGTTGAGCGGCTTCACGGTCGAGGGCGCTGCGGTGGGCATCTACCTGCGGGATGCCGACGTCGAGATCGTGGACGTAGAGGTGCGCGAAGCCCGATGGGCCGGTGTGCTCATCGAGGGGGATACCGAGGCGCTCCTGCGGGCCAACTTCATCGTCGATAATACCGGGAGCGGCGTGTCCGTTCGCGGGTCCGGGGCGCGGCCTCGCCTCGTTCAGAACGTCATCCGTCGCAATGGTGCGGCTCGCGAGGCTCCGGGCGTTCTGATCGAAAGCGGGGCGAGGCCGGTGCTCCGGCGCAACGTCATTGTGGAGAACGCCGCCGAAGGCATCCGCCTCGACGCAGCCCACGCGGGAGACACCACGGAGTATCGCCAGCATAACTTCTTCCTGGTCGGTGGTGAAGGGGCGCTCCAGCGGCCGGTGCAGTTCGTACGGTGACGAGGTACGGATGCGGCCAGGATGGGTAGACGTTCTGATAACCCAATACCCGTCTGCTCTTGCATGCAAAGCCGGGTCGTTTACAAAGAAAAGGGCGCTCGAAGTAGCAGCGGAGTAGTCGCAAAGAGCTATGGCAACCCGAAAAGTAATTGATACGGCTGAATGGGAAGTGCTGCGCAAGCGGATGCACGAGCGGCGCTGGCTGGTGGCTGCTTCCGTCATCGTCCTGTGGGGCCTGTGGCTCACCTACCGGGCCAAGACCCATACCTTCGCTGAATCGCAGGCGTTGCTCGCCGACCGGGAGGTCGTTAACCTCAACGCGCTGGAGAACAGCCGCGACCTGGTCTCGGTGTTTGCCGACGTGTATCACGACCGCAAGGACCAGGAGGTGGCGGCGGCGCACACGTATGCCCGTGTGCTGGAACGCCGGGCCGAATCGCCGTTCACCCGATCGGTCGCCAACGTCGGCGAACTCAACACGGCATCGTTTGCGATCCCGGCGTTCAAAGCCGAGGCCGGCGGCGTCGTGCTGAAAGAGCGGCTGGCGCGGTCCAGGGCACGCCTGGGGATGGATGCGGACGGGATGCCGTTGCCGCCCGATACCGTCGCAGCCCGTCCGCTGGCGGCCGGCGGACCGTATCAGATCCAGGGGTGTGTGGTCTCTCCGCAAGGCGCGCCAATGCCCGGCGTCACTGTGGTGTTGCGCGGCACGCAGTATGCCATGACCGAGACCGATGCGGGCGGCTGCTACCGGTTCGCCGGCCTCACGGATCAGGATAGCGTCGTCGTCCATCCGGTACGCCGGTACCATGCCTTCGCGGCCCGGCTCTTCACGCGCCTGCACGCCGATCAGCAGTATGACGTCCGGGCGCAGACGCATCGGGTCGATCTGCTGGACGGGGCGGAGGCGCTGCAACGGATCAAGCCGCGGCTGGTCGTTCGTTCCCCCGCCGGCTATGCACAGACGTTCTGGGGGCTGGTTCTGCTCTACCTGGCGGTGATCTATGGCGTCCACGTGTTCTGGTTCCGCCGCCGCTTCACGGGCGATGCCGTCTTGCTGCCGATCATCCATCTGCTGACGGGGTTGGCGTTCATGCTCATGTTCAGCCTGCCCGATCCACTGCGCGATATGATGCGGGCGACGGGCTATGTCGTCGGCGTTGGGGGCGGCTGCCTCCTGTTGGGCCTTGTCAGCCAGATCGATTTTCAACAGCGGTTCTGGCGGCGGCAGACGTTTCTCTGGCTCGGCCTGGGCGTGCTGGCCGCCGTCCTCCTTTATTTCTTCGGCGACGGGCCTACAGGCAGCGATGCCAAGGTAAACCTGAACCTGCCTTTCCTCGGGAGCGTCCAGCCGGTCGAAATGATCAAGCTGTGCCTGGTCTTGTTCCTGGCCGGCTATTTCGCGCGTAACTGGATCTTTCTGCGTGAGCTGCGGCAGCGCAAAGGGTTGCCGCGCTGGCTCCGCAAGCTCGACGTGCCGCGCTATCGCGACCTGATGCCGGTCGTTGCGGGCATCGTCGTAGCGCTGGCGACGTTCTATGTCTTGCAGGACATGGGGCCGGCGCTGGTGATCGGCTGTGCGTTTCTGCTGCTCTACGGCGTCGTTCGCAACCGCTGGCTCGCCGTAGGGGCGGGGTTGCTGACGCTGGTCGGCGGCTTCTGGTACGTGTATCGGTTTCACGCCGTACCGATGGTAGCCAACCGGATCCAGATGCTGCTTTCCCCGTGGGATAACTTCGTAGACGGTGGGGAGCACCTGGCGCATGCGTACTGGGCGCTGGCGACCGGCGGTACGACCGGCCAGGGCCTCGGCAGCGGGAGCGCCAACTACATCCCCACGGCGCACACGGACATGGTGTTGCCGGCCCTCGGCGAAGAGCTGGGCCTGCTGGGGCTGCTCGTGATCTTTTCGCTCTATGCCGTGCTGCTTTACCGGGCGTTGCAGATCTCGCTCCGCGCCGGGGGCATCTACAGCCTGTTCCTCGGGATGAGCATCTCGTTCGTGCTGCTGTTTCAGATCATCCTCATCAGCGGCGGCGCGTTTGGTCTGATTCCCCTGTCCGGTGTGGTGACGCCCTTTCTCAGCTACGGCAAGTCGTCCATGATCGTCAACGGCATCCTCGTCGGGATGCTGATGAGCATCTCGGCGCAGCCGAGCACGTCGATCCAGGCCGAAGTGCAGCGCCATCGCTTCCACCGCCCGGTGCAGTATGTGATGGGCGCGGCGTTTCTGCTGCTCGGCATCATCGGGCTCAAGGCGGCCTACGTGCAGGCCGTCATGGCCGACGACTGGTCGATCAAGCCGGCCTTGATGGTGCGCGGCAGCGGCGAACGGGATTTCACGTATAACCCGCGTATCTACGACGCCCGCCGCCGCATCACGCGCGGCACCATCTACGACCGCAACGGCATCCCCCTGGCTACCAGCCGCTGGGAAGAACTCGACTCGTTGCGGGAGACGTATGCCGAACTGGACGTGGACGTCGACACCCTCGACCGGGTCACGCCGCGCTTCTATCCTTTTGGGGCGCTGACGTTCTACCTGCTGGGCGATATCCGCACGCGGGTCAAGTGGGGCGCGGCCAACAGTCTCTACGCCGAGCACACTTACCTGTCCTACCTGCGCGGGTATGACAACTATCCGGAGCCCGTCGAAAAGAAGCGCACCGAGCACGGGCATACCGAGCCCATCGTCCGGTACAACTATGCCGAGCTGTTACCCCTGGTGCGGCACGGCGAAGCCGATCCCCAGGCACGGGCCATCCTCCAGCGTAATCGTGACCTGCGGCTGACCATCGACGTTCGTCTCCAGCGCCGGGTGGCACAGATCATGAAGACGATGGTAGCGGAAGGCAAGACCGCTTCGGCCGTCGTCCTCGACGCCGCCCTGGGCGACGTGCTGGCCTCGGTGACGTATCCGCTTCCGGAGGCGGCCTATACCAACCCGTCGGAGGCGCATCGGGACGAGCTGCTCTTTGACCGAGGATACGGTCAGGGTGCCAAGCCGCCGGGCTCGGTGTCCAAGCTGGTTACCGCTATCGCCGCGATGAATGCCATGCCCCGTGCCGTGGAATGGACTACCGGCGTACGCGCCTCGGATCGCTATGCCCGGCGGGGAGAGCCAACCGGGCGGGTGACCATGCGGCGTGCGATCATCGCCTCGTCCAACGTCTACTTCGCCGCGCTGGCGCACGACGTGGTGGGGGCGGACTCGCTGCTGATGACCCTGGAGACGTTCGGCTTTCAGGTGGGCGGGCCTTCGCTCGAACGGTACGAGCGGCTGGCTTTGCTCAAGGCGCCGGACAACGAGCGGCAGGCCGGCTTCGGCCAGGGGCCGGTGACGGCGAGCCCGCTGCAGGTGGCGCTCGTAGCGGCGACCATTGCGAACGGCGGGTTGAAGCCCGAGGTGCGATGGGTCGTTGACGCCGAGCGGCCCTGGACGCAGGGCGAGTATGTGATGGTGCCGCACCATGCCCGCGCGCTGGCCGGGTTCATGCGCGAGGTAGTAACCCACCCGGAAGGAACGGCCCGTCGCCTGCGCGACGGCGCGGTCCCGATGACCGGGAAGACGGGTACGGCTGAAGAGGTCAAGTACATCGAGCAGGGCGGCCGGCAGGTCCGCATACGCGTCAACCACGCCTGGTTCACCGGCTTTGCGCCCTACGAAGCACCGGGCGCGGAACGCGGGATCCCGAAGATCGCCGTAGCCGTTCTGGTGGAGGAAGGCGGATCGGGAGGACGCATCGCCGCGCCTATCGCCGGCGCTATCGTCGAAGCCGCCGCCGAACTCGGGCTCATCGGCACAGCACCGCCCGACGTGCCGCCGGCAGACGGCAAGCCCGTCGAAAACCCCGCCCTCAACATCATCCTGACGCGTACCGAATGAAAGCGATCAGCAGTCAGCCTTCAGCGGTCAACCTTCAGCGATCAGCAGAAAGAAGTTGAAGGCGACCGCTGAAAGCCGACCGTTCCAAAGCCCCATGCCCGTACCGACGCAATCGACGTATAGAGCCCTTGTGGGTGATGCCCTCGACCTGCTGTTCGTGGTGTTGCGTCCGTACGTCGAGCGCGAGATGCGGGCCGTCTACCGGGACCGATGGCTCCGGGAGGCCCGGGATGTGCTGCACGGCAAGGAGCCGGAGGTGTGGGATACCAGCGACATGCTGACGTTGATCTACAACAAGTTCTTCCACGTCTTCGATGACCTCGGCCATGAGGGGCGTAGCTGGGTGAGCCTGCTCAAAGAGGTTCGCAAAAAGTGGGCGCACCAGGGCACGCTGTCGCTCTACGATACGCGCCGGGCCCTGGAAACGACGATCTTGTTGCTTCGGACCGTAGGCGCGCACGAAGAAGCCGCGCGGCTGGAGCCGCGTGTGACCCGCCTGATGCGGCTCGAACTGGAAGAACGGCTGGACGGACCGCCGCCGCCCGCCGAGACCGTCGAAGTGGCGGCGGAACCCGTAGCAGACGAGCAGCCGGCCAACGCTTCAGTCGCTTCAGCCGGAGAAGCCGGGTTGCTCGGAAAAGGGTTGCGTAAGGTTCGCCATCTCTGGCAGCGTGCTCCGGCCGAGCCGCTGGAGTTGCGCCGGGACATCCTCGATGCCGTCGAGCGCGCCGCCGAGCCCCATAAGCGTCACTTCGCGTTCAACCAGCTCGTCGTGCACGTCGTGGCTGCGGATGATCAGACCCGGCGTTTGTACGAAGCCGCGCTGGAGGCGCCGGGCGAGCCGTTGCGCGAGGCTGTGATGCGCCGCCTCGCCGATGCCCGCATTGCCCTGCGTAGCGGGTTGAACATCGCCTGGAAGCTGCATCGGACGCCGCCGCAGCGCCTCGCCGATCAGTTCGACGGCACGGACGTCTACATCGAGCTACGCCGGCGCAAAGCCTACACGTCGGCCACGCTCATCGTGCTCAGGGGCAAAGCCAGGCGGGATCGGTACAAGATCAAGAGCGGCACCACCACCACGCTGGGGCGCCTTGCCGAAGTCATCGACGAGAAAGGACGCCTCGTGCGTCGCAACACGGTGGCGTTTCAGGATTACGAAGGCGAGCGGCTCAGCGATGAGTTGGAACAGATCCACAAGACCGTCTCCCGCGTGCACGCCAGCATCCGCTACGACGATGCCGACGCCGTCTTCCGCCTCTACGACGACCAGAGCACCTGGGGCACATCGGTCGTGCGGGAAGACTACCAGATGCCCATCCCGGTCAAACAGCAGCCCGTCCCGCTGCAAGACGGCGACCTGATCTACCTCGGCAAGGCCTGCCTCCGCTTCTCCATGGGCCGCCGCCGGTAGTATGCTCGCTGCGCTCGCTGTCATGGGTCATTAGGGGCGTTGTCCTCACCGCTGACCCTATCGCTACCGCCGCAGCAGCCCGTCGGGGAAGGCGACCAGGCTCTCGTTGCCGTCTCGACCGACCGAGGCAACGCCGAAGAGGTAGTTGTCGATGACGATGTTTTCCAGGGTGTAGAGGGTGACGTTGCCCACGAAGCGGCTGTACTGCCATTGCGGGGCCGTGGTGTCCCGCCAGTAGACCTTGTACCCGACCACGTTGGCGTCGTCCACCGGATCCCAGGCCAGCGTCGTAGCGGGCTGCACGGCACCTGCGATGCGCACGTTGGTAGGCTGGGGCGGGGCCCAGGCCAGGGCGGCCAGCGTCGCCGCGTTGACGGCGGTGAGCCTGGCGGCATAGTCGAAGTTAACGCCTTCGAGGACGTCGCCGTAGGCAATGCCGTCTTCAGTGCGGATGTCCTGGTGCTGGCGGTAGTAGTTTTCGTGGGTCTCCATGATGCGGACGCCGGGAAAGCCGAGGTCGTTGAACGGCCGGTGATGCCCGCCGCGCCCGAAACGGTCGAGCCGGTAGATCATCACGGCATCCAGGTTTTGCTCCTTGAAGTACTCGTCGGTGAGGTGGTCGATGTAGCGGGCGAGCTGGCGGGAGGGGCCGTCTACCTCACCCCCGAAGACCCGGCGGCTCTGGTGCTGTGGCAGCGAGTCCGTAGCCGGGACGGGTTCGGAGAAGACGCGGAACGTCGTGTTGTCGATGACGCCGTCGATCCCTTCGATGTTGCCGATCATGTCGTTGTTGAGCACGCCCACGATATCCCAGCCTTCTACGCGGGCCACCTCGGCCATATGCCGCCCGCCGTAGAGGCCCTGCTCTTCGCCCGAGAGCCCGGTGTAGATGATGCTCGTCGGGAACTGGTGTTGGGTCAGCAGGCGCGCCGCTTCAAGCGCCCCGGCCATGCCCGACGCGTTATCGTTGGCGCCGGGCGCGTCGGTCTCGCCGTCCGTTGCGCTCGATGCCCGCGAGTCGATGTCGCCGGACATGATGACGTAGCGGTTCGGGTAGCGGCTGCCCCGCTGGATGGCGACGACGTTGACGACCCACGTGTCTTCACGGATGCGAGACCGGGGTGAGCCTTCCACCAGGTCGCGCTGGTAGGAGACCTCCAGGCATCCGCCGCAGGCTGCCGAGATGCGGTCGAACTCGGCCTTGATCCACCGCCGGGCGGCTCCGATGCCGCGCGTCTCCGAGAGCGTGTCCGACAGCGTGTTGCGCGTGCCGAAGCCGGCGAGCGTACGGATGTCGGCCTCGATGCGCTCGGGTGAGGCGGCCTCGATGATGGCGTAGATGCGCGGATCGACGGCAGGCGGTACGGCCTCCTGGGCCTGGGCCGAAGACCCTGCGAGCAGCCCGCCCGCGACGCTGAGCAGGAAAGCAAGGGAGAGGGAGATGCGGTGTAGCATGGATCCTGGGTTGCTGGGATCGATGGAAGGTTCGGATAAAGAATATCCGTAAAACCGGAGTCCATCTGCAAAACGGGTTTATCCCGCTCTTCGCAGGCAGGGGAGGCGGAGAGTAACCACCTTTTCGCAGTTGCTTAACTATTCGCGATAGCAATTCTCGGCAAAGACAGCTAGTATTCCCTATTCTACCCTCTCGATAACCGACGAAATACAAGATCATGGCTAAAGCAAAAGCACGCAGACCCTCTTTCAACATCAAGGAGCTGGACCTCAAGGATGCGCAGCGGGAGTTTGCCAGAAAACGCAGCAGAGGTTCCAAGTATGATGATGTCGTCAATGCGGCGGAGAAGCTCGCCAAAGGCAAAGCCCTTCTCGTGGAAGGCCTGACGGCCTCCGAGGTGACGGGCCTGCGGAAGCGGATGACCGACATCCTCGGTGAGGATTGGACGGTAGGATCGACGAAGGTCGATGCCAAGGAGCATCTCTACGACGTGCTTATTCATCGGGAGAAGTGATCGCCTGCTGATCCCATGGAAGCCGCGTCGGAGCCCCCGGCGCGGCTTCCACAGACGCTTCGCGGGGACGTCGTCTCAGCCGTAGGGCATGCTGCGAATGCTTTTTTTTTGAGGAGTCTCTGCTACGCGGGTTTTTTAAGGCTGGATCGGCTATGGGGAACTCAGCGACGCGGTTGGGCGCTAACACCATGACACAGGTTGCGCGCCCGTGGCAGGGATCGTATAACCTGTTTCCTCCCCGAAGCCCGCTTGCGCGTTTCTTCCATCCGACGAACTAACCGATGATCGCCCTGAAAAGCACAGTCCAGGCTTTCCTGTTAATAGGTACCCTCTGCTGGCTCGGTCCGCACGTCGCGGCGGCTCAGGTACCCCGCACGCCGTCGCCCGAGGGGGCGGTGGCCTACATCATTGCTCCGCAGGATGGCGCGGTCGTCTCCGGCGCAGTGACCGTGCAGTTCGGCGTAAAAGGCATGGGCATCGCCCCGGCCGGCATCGACTTTCCCGACTCGGGCCATCATCACCTGCTGGTCAACGTGGACGAACTGCCGCCGTTGGACCAGCCTATTCCTTCAGACGATCACCACATCCACTTTGGGAAGGGGCAGACCGAAACCACCCTCACCTTACAGCCCGGGACCTACACGCTGCAACTCGTGTTGGGAGACAAAAACCACATCCCACATACGCCCCCCGTGCTTTCCGAGAAGGTGACGATTACGGTCAAGTAGGCGGCGTGGCCGCTCAGGTCGCCTCCTTCTCTTCGGGTGCTACGGTGAGCAGGCGGGTGGCTTCGTCGCGGAGGATGCGGATCGAGGTCTCGGTCGCGATGCGGGCGTCGGTCAGCAGGCGGAAGAGATCGCTGAGGCCGCTTACCCGCTGGCCGTCCAGGCCCACGATGATGTCGCCTTCCTCCAGGCCGGCCCGGTGGGCGGGGCCGCCGCGCATGACGCTGAGGACCAGCACGCCGCCGTCGTCTTCCAGGTCGTGCCGGCGTCGGACGCGGACCGGCAGTGCTACGTCTTGCCCGACGACGCCGATGTAGCTGCGCCGCACCCGCCCGTCTCTGATCAGCTTCGCGGCTACGAACCGGGCCGTGTTGACGGCCACGGCGAAGGAGAGCCCCTGCGCCAGAAAGATCATCGCGGTGTTGACGCCGATCACGCGGCCCCGGGAATCGACCAGCGGGCCGCCGGAGTTGCCGGGGTTCAGCGCGGCGTCGGTCTGGATGATGTCTTCCATGAGGCGCCCCGAGCCGGCCCGCAGCGACCGGCCCAACGCGCTGACGACGCCGGCGGTGACCGAGTGCTGAAAGCCGTACGGGTTGCCGATGGCGACGGCGATCTGGCCGGGGCGGATCTGGTGGGAGTCGCCCAACTCGGCCGCTACCAGGCCGGAGGCGTTGATGCGGAGGACGGCCAGATCGGTATCTGCGTCCTGGCCGATGAGGTCGGCTTCGAACCGTCGCCCGTCCGAGAAGCCCACGCCGATGCGCCGGGCGCCCTCGACGACGTGGTGGTTGGTGAGGATGAAGCCGTCCGGCGTGAAGGCGAACCCGGAGCCGCCGCCTTTCTCTTCCCATACACCGAGCAGGCGGCTCCGCTCGATGTCCACGCTGACGACCGCCGGCCCTACCCGCTCCACGGCGGCCATGACGGTACGGGAGTATGCGTCGAGCAAGGCGGCGTCGGACAGGGGGGCGTCGGGTTCGGTACGGATCGCGTTCGATTCGTCTATCTGCATGGTTTTTCTCAGTCTATGCTGAAAGGCTAGATCCGCGCGGCCCAAGTGAGCCGGGCGTATTGATCATGAAACGTAGAACGTGATACGTGAGGGTGCTTATAGAAACGTCTCAGCGAGGCACCCTCACGTTTTACGTTTCACGCAGGAAGCTGTACGCCCAAACGGCTAAATCGGTACGACACGTCGCGGAAACCTGCCATCTTGTCTGCACGCGGGCGGCTACGACCGAGAGACGGAGCCGCAGAAAAACCATGCCACACGGGCTTCTTGCAGCCGCTCCCGGCCTATCTTGACAGGCACACCGCCAGAAACTCGTGCTTGACGGAACGTGGTTCGTTGATCGTCTCGTAGAAGCTTTCAAGATAGTCGAGTGCGCGATCTCTGTATTTTTCTTCCAGGAGGGAGAAATCGCGAAAGAGGGCAACGATGGCCTCTCGTTGTGCATTGAAGTCGGCGAAGACGGCGTCGAATTCGTTCTCGGTGCGGCAGTAACCCCGGAACAGCCGTTCGCGCACCGAGCGGATGCCGAGCTGCGGATCCGGCGCGGCATACGGCGCATTGATGAGGCCGGCCATGTCGAAGTCGTACGGAATGGCCAGCGGTGGTTGCAACGGGTCGGCCAGGACGAACTTGATGTTGTGATGCGTCGGCATCGTCCAGTCGGTGTTGCCGATCATGTACTGAAAGACGGAGAGCCGGGTGGCTTGCGCCCGGTCGGTGGCCTCCTGGTGGATGACGCCGGATTCCAGCCGCCGCCCCCCGAGGCGCTCGGCGATCCGGTCCTCGTCTTCGATCAGGAACCCGTAGTGCGTGGCCGTCCTGCGTTTGCTGCGCGTATCCACATACGTCATCCGGACGAGCCGGACGCGGAAGCTGCTGTCGGTCAGCTGGTTGAAGAGTTTGTAGAGCAGGTACTCTTGCAGGGTGTATTGCTCGTAGGCCTCGTTGCGGTCCTTGCAGTGGGTGACCAGCTTGAGCTTGTCTTGCCCGGCGAAATACGTGCCCGGCGTCTGGCTTTTTTTGAAGTTGAGGCGCAGCGGCGGCACGTCGCAATCGAGGTATTTGCGCCGAAAGAAGCCCCGCGTTCGAACCCCGAGGTCGAAAGAGACGGTGTCGCCGGTTTCGGTGCGGTACCAGAGCCGGGCGGGTCGGTCTTCGCGGTCGTCGCGGGTGTCGTTGAAGATCGGTTTGAGGCCGGCCTCCAGAGTGAGTGCGAGCGGGGCTTCGGCGTCGAAGAGATCCTGCTGAGCCAGCGCCCTGGTCGGGGCGGTTGCCAGGAGGGCGAACAAGACGAGGCCGGCGGTGGGAAAGTTGGTGAATGCGGGGCGTGAGGCAAAGGGCTGCTGTGGCGTGTCAACACGAAGCATGGCGTTCCTTGGTAAGTTTCGGCGGTCAACGTACCCCGGTGAAGACGGCCTGCTCCCACCGCTCCCGGCTGTTGGCTCAGTCGGTGCTTTGGTGCCGTTCTAACACCTTGCTCGTCGAGTGATACAGAAACGGTAACGACGCGTGCGGCATCGTGCCTATAAACAAAGGCTCTTTCTGAGGCATTGCATAGGGTTCTCCGCGCACTCGTTCATACTCCCGAGCGAAATGATTCCAGGGGTGTTTTTCCCGAGGTACATTGGTCGCTACGCCGCCGTGGAACTGGTGGAAAGTACCCTCGCCTAGCAGCACGATGAGTTTGCTTTGGGGTAGCTCGCAGGCGCGCTTCAGAAAATCCAGGTTGACGATCCCCCCACCCGGCGCGCAAAAACGTTCGTCAAAACCACCCAGGGCATCGAACATGGACCGGGATACGGTCAGGCAGTTGCTTTCGGCAAACGGTAGAAACCATCCGTTTGCCGATGAAAGAGCCGGGCTGGAGACCTCGAACAGGCGATAGCCGTCCGTTTGCCACCCGGCGTCGTTGAGCAAGGCATCCTCAAGGCATTGGTTGTATTTCTCGTGAATCGCTTCGTTTTGTACCTTTTTCCCAAGGTGCCAGTTGAACGTTGTGACGATGGGCTTTTCATCCAATCTCGTAGCGAGCGCCGTGTGGTGTAGGAGGCCCGGAGACAAGATACGGGCGCCATCGATACACACCATCACGTACCGGCCGTTGGCCTTCGTGGCGGCAACGTTGATCGCACCCGCCGGCGAGACCGACGCGGTCTCCAGGTAAAAATACCGAAACTCCCTGCCGAGGCCGGTTATCGCTGCTTCGTCCAACGGCTCGCTGGAGCCGTTGTCTATGGCGATGACCTCGTAATCCAGGTCGTGACTCTGGCGCTGATAGGCCCGCGTGAGCGAGTGCAGGGTGCGTGGCGCTTCGCGCTGCATGTTGAAAAAGACGACGATGACAGACAAAAGAGGTTGTTTGGACATGTCCTGCCAGTACCTGATCAACGGGATTCGAATGATCTGCGTGTATTGTGCAATATCGGGAACATCGCTTCCTTTAACCATATTCACCACCCTTCTTGCTCTGAATCGTGAAGCGATTGGGCGCCCGCCATGTCATTCCATGAAGAGTCGAGGTTCACCGTATGACAGCGAACGGGCCGGGTTTGTCTGTTGTGATCGATCAAGCGCGCGAGGCGGAACGCCGCAAGTGCTGGTCCGAAGCGCTTGCGCACTGGCGGGCGGTGCGTGCGCGGGATCCCGATCATATGTGGGCTCACCTGCGCATCGGCATCCTCCAGGGCGAATTGGGTCACTACGAAGAGGCGATGCAATGCTTGCAACAAGCCGTTGCACGATGGCCCGACCACATCGCGCCCTTGCAAAGTCTTGCTCATGTTGCCTTCCGAGGCCGATGTTGGGCCGAAGCGCTTGCGCACTGGCAAGAGGTTGCAAAACGAAATCCGGACAATCCGTACGCGTCGCGCTTCATCGGGCTATGCCTCGCCGAAATGAAAGCCTACAGCGAAGCCGAAGAGGTGCTTCAGGAAGCCGTATGCAGCGCCCCACACGACCCCACGCTTAGAATTCGGCTGGCCCAGGCCGCCGCTGCGCAAGGCCACTTTGATCTGGCGCTTCGCCAGGTAGAAGAGGCCGAGGCCATCGCCTCCGGTGCACACCTTAATAAGATCGGGCATGGTCTCATTGCGTGCGGATACATTCACCGGGCCCTCTGTTATTTCCGGTCGTTGACGGCGGCGGACCACCAGGCACCGCCCCAGGAACGACTGGACCCCCGCAGGACGCGCGCAGGCCGGCAACCGCGAGCGCTTGTGCTAGATCCTAATTTCAAGGAGCTTGTCGGGCATCACTATAACCTGAACCGCTTCTACCGGAATTTCCTTGAACAGTACGGTTTTACGGTTGACCTCGTCTGCCGGTACCCGATCCTCGATGCTCGTGTTTTAGCCGAAAAAACCGCCCACCCGTACTTCACAGTCCAGACGTTTGTTGAGGACGCATGGGTTTCGACGTTCGAAGCCGTCATGCGTTTCAATGCGTATTTCAAAACGGAACTCGATGACCTGCTGCCGTATTGCGATGCCGACGTCATCGTCTTTCACAGTGCCAGGGTGACGATCATCCATGGGATAGCCCGGTGGCTCAAGGAGCATTTCGAAGGGGCCAAGGTGGTTGTCATCCTGGGCATCATCGAAGCCGACCACATCGATACGCATAGCGCACACTATGACATTGCACAACGCGTCTACCGACAGGCTCTCGACATTCTGAAGCAGGTACAGGGCCTGTCGTTGATTCTTTTCGGCGAGACGAGGCCCGTCACGGCGTTTCTCCAATCGGTTACGGAGCACCCTTTCTACGTGGACACCTTTCCCTATCTGGCCGCGCATCTCTCTAAAGCATACGCCTCAGAGCCTTTGCCGATGCCCGGCCGATCCAGGCTGAGGATCGGCTATCTTGGCATGACGAGAAAAGATCGGGGGACGCATCTGGTGCCCGGGATCATCCTGGCCGCGCAAGACCAGATCGAACGGCCTCTCGAATGGTTGGTCCAACTGAACTTAGATGGCGTGCGCGCCCTTGGAGGGACGCGGTTACATGCCCAGATCGAGGCTTTAACCAACCTTGAATCGGTACGTCTTTACGAGACGGGCCTGGCCATCAGCCGGTACTACGCGCTTTTTGCAAAGATCGATATCCTGCTTTTACCGTACGACACGCGGTATCAGTTCTCCGGATCGGGCGTATTTTTCGAGGCGATGGCGCTTGGGAAGGTGCTCATCGTGCCCGGCGGCAGCTTCATGGAAACGGTGTTGGAGGAGTGCGGCGGCCAGCCCGTTGTTTTTGAGGAGCTAACGCCCGAGGCCGTCCTCAAAGCGCTTTGCTATGCCGTCGCGCATTTTGACGAAATCGCCACGAAGGCCCGCACTGCGACGGCGAACTGGCTCCATCCTCAAAATGGAAAGGAGGCGTTCGAGCGGATCTTCCTGGAGAAGGCCAAACAGGTCGGCCTTGATCTCGCCCCCGGGCAGCGCCTATAGCCACGAATCTGCCTGCGCACCTTTCAATATGGCCCGTTCTGAGAGAGACCGTCTGTTGTATCTGTTCGTGCATATACCCAAGACCGGAGGACAAACGCTCCGCAATCATTTCATCAAGCATCTGGTCTTTCACCAGGAATTTATTCACCTGGGACCCTACGGCGTCCAGGACGCCGAGAAACGCGGCCTGAAACCTTTTGCAGCGCGCAGCGAGGAAGAACGCCGCCGGGCCTTCGTTATCCTCGGCCACTACGTCGCGAGCGAGACCTACAAGCTCGTTCCAGGGAAAGAGCCCCACTACGTCACCTTTCTGAGGGATCCCGCCGAGCGCCTGATATCGCTCTACAATTTTACGATGCATTACGAACACGAACGAAAAGGCGTCCCGAAGATCTCCTTTGAGGCATGGTATCACCATACCCCGAAACTCAGCATGACGCAATGGATCTGCCGCCATTTCTTAGGGAAGACGCAAGCGGATCTGGCCAGGGTTGATACGCTCGAACTGGCCAGGGCGACGCTGGACCGGTTCTGGTTTGTCGGGACCCTAGAGACCTTTGACGAGGATGTGGCCTACCTCCTGCAAGACCTGGGCCTGCCTCCGGTCGAGGGCCAATCGAACGTCACTGGGGACCATTACGAGCGGACGATGGCGCTGTCGGACAGGTGGCGTGAGGAGATGTACCAGGACTACGAAAACGACCTACGCCTCCATCGGCTCTACCGGGACAGACGCCGCGACGCTCTCAAGACGGAGCGGCCCTTTCCTTAGGTTTGTCCTCGGATAGAAAGCCTCCGTCGTCGTCCCGTATTCGGCATTATCGTAGCCGGGCCACTCAAGGGATGGGGAGGAGCCGAGGCGTACAGGGAGGCGTCCGGCACATCTTCCGAACGATAACCAGACCCTGCGAGAACGTCATTGACCAGAACCGGCTTTTTTGAGTAGGGATACCAGAACGGGATCCCCGAGAGAGCTGATCCGCTCCACATTCATCGACGAGTTCTTTGACAAATCCAACCATACCATAGTCGTGACTGGGAAAGCGCTGTTGCGCCGGCGCGGGCATCGCTTCTCGCTCCGAGGTGGCGGCACGGCCGTCGGGCCAGTCATCCCAGTATCCGCACTTCCAATCTTCGATAACGTAGAGCCCGCCTGGTTTCAGGTGATGGTTGAACAGATGCCAGAAGCTGATCTTTGTCAGCGCTCCCAGATGAGAGCCGTCGTCGATGATGATGTCAAAACCGTCAAAAGCCACCTTTTGGGCGACCTCGTCGAGGAAATGCGTGTCTTCCTGGCGGCCCACGAAGATGTGAATACGCGGTTCATCGGGGAAATCCTCGACCTTGTTGACATCGATGCCGGCGATGAGGCCTTTGGGAAAGTAGTTGTTCCACATCAGCAGCGAGCCGCCCTGCTTGACGCCGATCTCCAAAAGGCGAATCGCCTCGTTTTCGAGCGGCTCGAACAGGTTTTCATAGATCCGCAGATAGTTAGCGGGTTTGCGTGCCGGAATGCGAACATCCATCTCCATCCTTTTCATAGTCCAAGGCGGGTCCACGGGGCGAGGCCAGCACCCCTGGTGCTATTCTCTGGTTGACGCTAAAACCCGGTGCTTGATCTCCCGGGCAATGATCTGGTTGCTCACGCTGTTGGGGTGTCCATCCGGTAAAAAGAGTTCCGCTGTCGGCCGTTCGGCAGCTTCCCTGTGCAAGATGTCCGGCGCCCAGATGTAGTCCACTTCCATTTCTTCCAGCTGGTCTTTCACCCAGGCGTCCTGCCAGGTCGCGTTCCAACGAAACGTGCTGTCACGAAAAACAAGGATCGTAAAGTCCAGGTGGCGGTCGGTGAGTTCTTTGTAGACCGCCGAGAGGATGGCGCCATTGAGGTCCATTTTCTGCTTCTTCTTGGCCTCCTTCTTGCGAAGGTAGGACCGTATGGGTCCGGGATTATCCGTCCGGTACAGGAACAGGTTCCAGAAGTAGGATTGAATCTGGGGAGGATGACGCGCGAAGTAGCCGTCGCTGTCCGGGTCTATGGGAATGCCGCGCAGTTCCAGGCGGCCGTTGACGAGCTCAAAGTATGGTTTTTGTCCGCCTCGCACCGAGAGCATGCTTCTGTTGATATCGCCGACTAGTAAGCTGAAGACGACAACGGGATCGTCGTATAGATCTACCGAGTTTTTAAATAGTAAGTAGATCTGATCGAGGCCGTAGCCCCCCACGCCGTAGTTGAGCAAGTAATGCGTTTCACCGAACGCTTCGTCTCGGTTGAGAAAATGTTGAAAGGGTTGAGCGCCTCGTACCCCTTGCGCAAAGGAGTCTCCGTACAACAAAACCGGACGCCTCGCCCCGACGTTGCCTGCTTCTTTGTGCGAGAAATCGTCCGGGTCGATACTGTTACTAAGCCAGCCCAATAGCGGATGTGTTCTCCACGGACTACGATGCCCCCAACGATGTCTCAGCTTCCAGTAATCATCGGAAGAATTATCTGCAAAGTAACGAGGATCTCTCAGGGAAGAAGAGAGGGCGAAGTCATTGAAAAGTAACGTTCGCAGGGCTAATTCGGCCATGAAAAACCCCACCAGCAGGGAAGCAAGCGTTAGCATTATGTTGCTGAACCTGGGCATGAATCGCCTGCCTGTCATCAAGAAGCTTCTTATTTCCCTCCCGGACGATGCCACACGATGGCCTGAGCATCAGGGCTGCTGAATGAAGCCCACCGAGAGGGCAGGGGTCAGGCGTACTCGTTGCGGTATCGCTCGAAGCGTTCGCTGCAATACGCGTACACCTTGAAATCAAGTTCATTTTTTTCGTTAAACCGCCGAACGTCGTCTTCGGTTACCTCCTCGTCCCTCGGAACCGCGTTCACCACGGGAACTATGATTCGCTTTTTGCCGATCATCCGCGCCAGGATGTCGAACGATTCTTGTAGCCGTTCCGTCAAGCCCACAAAGAAGTACCGGTCGATCACCGCCTTGAAATCAGCTTCGGTGCACGGAAAAATGGAGGCCAGGTAGTTTTCCAAAGAATGCAACCGTTCAGAGAGGCTATGGTACGCATAGCGATCACGCACGGCGCGTTCATAGAAATACAAGGACAGTCCTATCTCCAACGGATTCCGGACAAAGGTGATCAACCGAAATCGCTCGTTCGAGAGGATCTCGGGATACCGCTGCTGGAGGTGGGCTCCCGGCAGTTCAAAATGCCCGGCCAGCAGGCTGTGCGCATCCAGGGTGGACAGGTCAAGCTTGTTCTTGACGTAGGTTTCGGTGGTCTCCGGGCTCACATCGGCTCGGTAATCATGGACGACCCGGAACCACTTGTTAAAGGCTTGACGGCTGGCGGTGCCGCCGCATTTCGGGAGGTGATGAAACACGTAAATAGCCATGTCGATTCGCGCGCTTGACCGGTTCTATGCTTCGAACGGGGCCTTCAAAATACGCGCTACAAAAACAACGAACGATCCGAAACCGGCACCGGGGCGTGCTCGCAGACGCGTTTGGAGGAGACCGGCAGGAAAACTATCATAAAAGCAGCGAAAGTGAAGGTCAACACGTCCTGTAAGCCGAGCAAAACCTCCCGGGTATGTCGAACGCGCCCACCCTACGCCTCATCCATCACCTGCCCCGCTCCGGGGGCACGGTGATGTGCAAATGCATCGGCAGCCTGCCCGGGGTGATCTTGTTGAGTGAAATCAATCCACGGGCCGTCTCCGCCATGACGCCGTTGCTGGAGCCGGTTTTCCAGGCCTCCTTCTGGTTTCGCTTATTCGACGAAGCCACGGCGGCAGCCCTGCTCGCGTCGAACGCCGGCTTTGCCGAGAAGATCAGGTTCATCGCCGACCATGCCGCCCGGCGCGGCGAACGGTTGGTGATCCGGGACTGGACGTATATAGACTTCTTCGCCCGGCCCTACCGGGCGGAGCCCACCTATCGCCTGAGTCTGGCCGAAGCGTTGGCGGACTCCTTCGAGATGCGGCAGGCGTTTACCGTACGTCACCCGCTCGACCAGTGGCTGAGCTGGGTGAACTATGCCGAGCGCCCGGCCGATGTATCGCTCGAAGCGTTCATGCGGCATTGCCGAAATTTCGCCGAACTGGCCGGAAGGGCGGATTTCATCCGATACGAGGACTTTGTGGCTCATCGCGACGCGTCCATGAAAAAGTTTTGCGATTTGCTTGCGCTCCCTTTTGATCCTGTTTACGCGACGCGTTGGCGCTTTTACCGAACGATCTCCGGGGAAGTGTGGGGCGGCCGGAGGGGGGCGCAGGTCCGAAAACTGACGAGGAGGGCCTGCGACGAGGCGCTTCTGGACCGGCTCTATGCCAACGAAGACTACCGGACCACGCTCGCGCTGCTCGGCTATCGCCATGAGGAGGTGCCGCCGGCGCCCGGCCGGGCTGGACCGCCCTAAGCCTGGAGCCTTTTTCGGTTGGTAGAAAAGGAAGTTGATAGCGAAGAAAATAGCCTCGGGCGCCTACCGGAGCTAGGGCGTGCTTCCGATAGGCGCCCGAGGCCGTCGCGCTTCAAAGACGTTGAAGATGGCCAGGCCGTAATAGGCCTGGTCAGTCTTTATTCTTTTCGGCCTCCAAAGCCTCCAGGCGTGCTTCGAGTGCTTCCAGCCGCTTATGGAGTTGCTCGATGTAGATGTGGGCCACTTCGAGTTCGTGCAGGATGCCCGTCGTCTTCTTCGGCAGGTTGATCGGCGCACCCTCCGGCGTCGGGCCAACGCCCCAGAGATGGCTGTTCTCCCACATAAACGCCGCGTGTTCCTCAATCGTCGGCACTTCGAAATCGGGCTGGAAGGTGCCGTCGCACGGCCCCGGATCACACGTGCCGCCGCCGCCGCTGACGATAGTACCCAGAATCGTCAGGTCGCCGTCGGGCGTCAGGGAGAACTCGACATTCGGGGAGGCTTCATCATCAGAGATGCGGAAGTCTCCGTTTGCTGCACTGTTGAAATCCCACGCCTCGCCATTGGCGGCGGTATTGTCGAGCCGGATTTGTACGGGCGCACCAGCCACGATATGCAGATTCCGCTGCGGGCTATTCGTGCCCATGCCGATGTTGTTGTCGGAGTTAACGTAGAGGGCGTTGTTGTCCGCACCGGGAATGATCTTGAAGGGCAACTGGCTGCCGTTGGTGACGTCGCGGACGAAGAAGTTGGTCTCGTTGCCGGCCACGTCCCAGGTCTGTGCCTGGAAGCCGCTGGAGCCGTCCTGCTGCAAGCGCAGCGCCGGCGAGTCGCCGTCCACCATGTGTGTCTCTACCGCCGGCACGTTGGTCCCGACGCCTATGTTGCCGGCGTCGTCCACGTACAACGCGCTGGTGGGGGCGTTGGCCTCGATGAGAAACGGCGTCCGGCCGTTGGTGGCGTCGTCGACCGACAAGTAGCTTCGGCCGCCGTTCTGGCTGTCGTTGGCCGTGATGCGCCAGTCGGTGCTGGGGAAGGCGCCGCTATTACTGGTGTCGTCGAAGTGGAGGCGCAGGTTGTTCTCTTTGAGGCGAATCGTGTCGAATCCGAAGCTCTCTGCGTTGGCGCAGTCGATCCCCACGCAAAGGCTACTTCTGACGACGCCGTCGTTGGTGGTTAACACGGTGGCGCGCCGGGCGCCGTCCAGTGCGTCCGCCTCGCCCGTCACGTAGTCGAACAACGGGGCTTCCCGGCTCGCTGCCTCCGCCTCCACCGTTGCCAGATCGATGAACCGAAACCCGTTGCCCAGCGACCGGAAATACCCTTTGACCCATGTTCCCGAGGTGTTCGCCTCCCGCACGTAGGCCTGGAGCAGCATCCCCTCGCCGTTGACGATCAGCGGGCGCAGGTAGCCCTCGTACGCCTTCTCCATACCATCGCTGCCCGTGTGCTCGAACGACGCCTCGTACCACGACGACGTCGGCGTGCCGGCCTGGAACGGCAACGCCTCGTCCTCACCCGCCAGAAAAGCCGACCGCAGCGGCGCGGTGCCCGTCACGTCCGGGGCTGCGACAAACCGGCCCGGTTGCCCGGTGGCGTCCCACCGGCGCCCGGTGAGTTCGACGGATTTGAACGAGGCCGTAGCGTCATCTCCGAACACCGAGGATGCACCCTCGGAAGGAAGCGTCGCTGCGCCCGTCTGCGGCCCGGCGCCGAGCGTCTCTTCCTGCCAGGGGTTGATGAACTTGCCCTTGAGCACGCCGATGTTCAGCGAGTAGACCATGGCCTTGCCGTTGAGGCCGGCCTCGCGCTGTAGCCGGGCCAGCGCCGCCCGGTCGTTGCGGGCGCGGGCCTCCTCCAGCGCTGCGCGAGACGCCTCCGGGATGCGGGGCTGGGCCGTCAGACGCACCGTGTAGGAGCCGTCGACGAACGCGTCGGGGCTCAGGTGCAGGCTCGGAGTCTGGTCGCCGCCGAAGTGCTGTTGCAGGTAGAAGTCGCCGGGGCCGGCCACCTGCATCATGAAGCCCACGTAGGGGCCGTCGGGCTGGAAGGTGACGACCTCGTCGGCGATCTCGACGTTGGAGACGAAGCTCTCGTGTTGCTGGGCATGCAAAAGCATGGGGCAGGCAGCCGTCAAGACGAGAGCTACGGCGACAAACACATAGGCGTGGAACCCCTTCATGAGTACATCCTCCTCAAGCTGGGTGAGTTATTCGGGATGAATGGGCCAGGGCCACAAGGGCCTTTCGAGTACTTCCCAATGTATGCTTTATCCGGCTATTCGTCAGCATACTTTAGCGAAACGAGGAACACAAAGCTCTTTTTTCAACCGTAACATGGCAAAAGCAGCCCTCGCTGCAAATATAGACTTTTTTTTCCTTTCATGGCGGCTCTTATCCGCAGCCTGCCGGTAACGGAAAGCGATGCCCATGAATAAACGGGAAACCGCGCGATCCCGCGCGTATCCTTGTCGATCCGGGCGCAGGTTACTATCTTTCCCTTATGAACCTGTGCCTGTTGACGATAAACAGTACGAAGTGTGTCACATGCCCGTGTATCCTGTCTGAGTAGGCCCAGGCGTGTTTCCCTGCATCAGGTGCGTCACCGATCAACCCGGCCGTTATTTGCTGATCGTTACCGGAAGCCATCCTATTTCTCGGAGGTCAAAGACCCATGAAAACCCGCTGGAACATGCGCTCCCCCGTCCATACGCATACCGTTATTGCTTGCTGCTTTCTCGTCTTCCTGGCTGTGCTTCCGGCAGAAGCCTTCGGATCCGGTATGATGCTCATGCAAGAGGCTAAGATCGATGAGAACGGTCGTACGGCGGAGGACCGCAGCCGTCGCGGCGCGCCTGCTCCCGAAGCCCGGCCGACCCCGCCGGAAGAATGGAAAGGCTGTGATTTTGACGACTGCTCGCAAGGCCGGCAGGCTGTTCCGGAATCAGAGAGCACGACCGTGACGGGCGAGCAGGGTGCCGCAGCGACGTATTCCCTGGGCAACCTGCGTTCCTTGCAGATTAAGACCGGGGCGCCTGTCAACAGTGTTTACGTTGGCGGCGACGGCAACATCGGCATCGGGACGGAAGCGCCTCGGGGACGTCTCCATGTAGTCGCGAAGCCGGGAGAGCGCGATGCTGCCGATATTTTTCTGCTCGATGCCACCGGCAACCTGGAGATCGGGGGCTTGCTCACGGAAGCATCGAGCGTGTTGCTGAAGGAAAACTTCGAGGCGGTCGACGGCGCGGCTGTCCTGCGTCGCCTTGCCCAACTGCCCATCACCACGTGGAACTACAAGACGGATGCGGCTTCCGTCCGCCACATGGGTCCCACGGCGCAGGACTTCTACGGGGCCTTCGGGCTGGGTGCGGATGACCGGCACATCGCGCCGCTGGACGCTAACGGCGTGGCCCTGGCGGCGGCCCAGGCCCTGGCGCAGCAGGTGCAGGATCAGGCCGCGCAGATCACGAGGCTGGAGGCGCAGAACGCCCGGCTCATGCAACGCCTCGAAGCCCTGGAGGCGCTGGTCAACGGGCGCGACCAGTAGGCGGCGGCGCCTTGCACCTGTATGCAGGCGGGCGCGTGCACCGGCACACGGTTCGCGCTGCATAGACCGCATAGGATACGCCGAATGCTTCCTCACGTGAGACGTTGAAATGCTATGAAGACCTTTTTTTTCTATATCGGCTATATCGAACTGCTGATCCTGGCGATGGCACCCGGGCGCGCATGGGGGCAAGCCGACGCCCGGCTCGTCGAGATCGGCCCGAATGATTTTCGCATCACGCATACGGGCACCGACGGGGCTCCCGCGTTCGACGCGCTGGACCCTGCGGTGGCCTACAACGCGGCGGCCGACGAATACCTGGTGGTGTGGTCGGGCGACGATGCCGTCGACGGCGCCTTCGAGATTTACGGGCAGCGCCTCGACGCCGCCACCGGCGCTCGGCTGGGCGAAGCCTTCCCGATCAGCGACATGGGCGAGCCGGGCGCCCCAGCCTTCGACGCGCTGGACCCTGCGGTGGCCTACAACGCGGCGGCCGACGAATACCTGGTGGTGTGGTCGGGCGACGATGCCGTCGACGGCGCCTTCGAGATTTACGGGCAGCGCCTCGACGCCGCCACCGGCGCGCCCGTCGGTTCCGACGACTTCCTCGTGGCCTCCGCGCCGGCCCGGTATCCGGCCGTGGTCTACAACGACGCGCAGCGCGAATACCTCGTCGTCTGGGAAGGCGAAGCAAGCCTTCGTGCAGCCGAGATCTACGGGCAACGCCTCGACGCCATGACGGGCGTTCCGGTCGGCACGGCCCGCTTACGGATCAGCGATATGGGGGAAGCCGATACCGACGACGCTTTCGACGCCCGTCGCCCGGCGGTGGTCTACAACGACGCGCAGCTCGAATACCTCGTCGTCTGGGAAGGCGATGACGTCGTAGACGGCGCTTTCGAGATCTACGGCCAACGCCTCGACGCGGCGACCGGCGCACCGGCCGGGGCCAACGACTTCCGCATCAGCGCCATGGGCGACGCCGACCAGGATACAGCCTTCGGCGCCTATCGTCCATCGGTTGCCTACAACCCGTTCGGTGCCGAATACCTGGTCGTGTGGCTCGGCAACGACGACCGGAGCCAATCCGGGCGCCGGGCCTTCGCGATCTTTGGGCAGCGTCTCGACGCGGCGTCCGGGGACGCGAGGGGAGACCAGGATTTCAAGATCAGCGCGCGGGAGGAGACCGGTGCGTACGCGGCAGCGTATCCGGACGTAGCGTATAACCCGGCGGACGCCGCCTATCTTGTAGTCTGGCGCGGCGATCACGGACAAGGCCCGGGAAAGCGGGCGCATGAGATCTATGCCCGCCGCCTCTCAGGCGATCTGAGCCGGCCTGCCGCAGCGCAAGACGAACCGTTTCGGCTCAGCGACATGGGTGCGTCCGACCATGACGCCGGCTTCAACGCCGACCACCCGGCCGTCGTCCGTGGGCCGGACGAAGGCTACTTCGCGGTATGGTCCGGCGATGACGACGAGGACGCAGCGGACGACGAGCACGAGGTCTTCGGGCAGCGCATCCAGGCCGGCGTCTCCGTCGCAGGCGTGCTTTCCGCCTTCACGGCGGAAGTAGACAGTATGAACGCGGTGCGGCTGGCATGGGTCGCCGAAGGAGCCTTCGCCCGGGCGGGCTTTGAGGTGCAAGCCAGGGCGGCCGGGTCGGCGGCAGAAGGGGCAGCCTGGCAGGTGCTGGACGTTGTGGCAGGTGCCGGCACGACGCAGGCGCGGCAGCCCTATCGCTATCGCGTCGAGGCGTTGCCTCCGGGGCGGCATGTGTTTCGGCTGAAGTATGTCGACGCCGTCGGTGCCGCCTTCAGCAACGAGCTGGAGGTGCTGATCGAGGTGCCGGGCGACTTCTTCGTTTCGTCCGCCTATCCCAATCCGTTCAACCGGGCTACCACCGTCCAACTCACCTTGAAAGAGCGCCAGCACGTCGAGGTTGCCGTCTTCGACATGTTGGGCCGCCGCGTGGCGACGCTGTATCGAGGGCCAATGGAGGCCAACCAGGTGCGGTCGTTCCAGTTTGAGGCGGGCTCTCATCCGAGCGGGGCTTACTTCATCCACGCCGTCGGCGATGCGTTTGTCAAGACCCAGCAGGTGTTGTTGGTCAGGTAGGCCGCCGTCCGCACGGTTCTGACGGTTTCCTTTTCGGTCCCCGGTCCGCGAGGTCCTCTCTGCGAGGGCCGTTGGCCGGGGACCGATGCGTTACTGCTCGTACATAAAGGCGGGCCAGGGCGTGCGGGACGGCGTCTGCTGCCGGTAGCGTTGCAGGTTGTCCCGCAGGTGTGCCAGATAGGCTGCGTGCCCTCGTTGTTCCGCCATCCGGATCACCTCTTCCTGCCGGGCGATAGCCTCTTCATAGCGTCCCCGGCGTGCGTAGGCCATCGCGAGGGTTTCCAGGGTTTCGGGGCGGCGTTGGAGGGACAGCGCCTGTTCGGCCAGGTGAAGGGCGCGGGCGCCGTCTTCGGCAGAGGCGCCGGGGCTGGTCGCCAGGATGCGGGCCAGGCCGTCGACGAAACCGAGGTGTTCAGGGTTGGCCGCCAGGCCGTCTTCCAGCAATGTCCGGGCGGCGGCATACTGATTCAGGCGGAGGTGGCAGAAGGCCTGATGCTGCCGGGCTGCGATGTCTCCCGGCATGATTGCCAGGGCGTCCTGGAAGTGGGGCAGGGCGTCTTCGCAGCGGCCGGCGCGGCGCAGGAGTTCGGCGAGTTCCAGGTGGGCTTCTCCGCTGCGTGGATCGGCCCCGATAGCGGCCCGAAACCGTTCTTCGGCCAGCACCGTGTCTCCAGCGGCGGCGTAGATCGCGCCCAGGTTGTAGTGGGCCTTACTCTTCGTCGGGTCGAGCCGGAGGGCTTCTTCAAAGGCCTGGATGGCCCCTGCGTGATCGCCGCCCTGGGCGCGCGCGACGCCGAGGTTGAGGTGGTTGGAGGCGTTGGTAGGGTCTTGAGCAAGGGCCACCTCCAGGGCTGCCACAGCCTCCGCATACCGGCCTGCGTCGAGCAACGCCATACCCTGGTTCAGGGCCGTAGCGCCGGAGGTTTGTTTGAAGGCTTCCAACGCTTGCACGCGTGGATCCGGGAGTTGGACCGGGGTACTCCCGCGTCGCTCCAGGTGGTACCGGCTCTGTTGCTGGTTACCGAGGTTGCGGTAGGCCAGGGCCAGCGGCGTGTGAATCTGCGTAGCCGCCGGCTGCAAAACCAGCACCCGTTCGTAGTGCGCGACGGCGGTTTCAAAGGCTTCGGCTTCGTAGGCAAGCTGGCCCAGCAGGAAGTGTGCCAGGGCGTTCTCGGGGTCGGCTTCAATCACCGTTTCCAGCTGACGTTGCGCTCCTTCCGGGTGGCCCTGTTCCAGGCTGATCTCCGCCCATCGCAGGCGTGCCAGGACGTCTTCCGGGCGGTGCGTCACGATCGTCTCAAACGTGGAGTCCGCCTTCCCGAAGTCGCCGCGCTGCCGGTACAGGATGCCCAGGTAGTAGGGCCAGCGTTCGTCTTCGGGATTCAGCGTTTCGGCATTGCGCAGGGCGGGTTCTGCGGCATCCAGGAAGTCGTACGTAAACAAGAGCTGCCCGAGCCGGCCGTATGCCTGGCCCAGGGCGGTATCGCCGAGGCTATCCGCCGCCGCGAGAGTCCGGGCATGGTGGGTGCGGATTTGTTCCTGGGCTGTATCGGCCATCCCTTCCAGCGAAGGCAGTGGGACAGCCTGTAGCGGCGTCTCAGGGGCAGCCGGCCGGCACCCCAGAGTAACCAGCAGCGCTGCCAGCAGCAGCGGTACTATCCGGCGAAGGGAAACCAGAGCCCCTTGATTCTTGCCTATTGACCACTGACCACTGACCATTGACAACGGACTATTGACCATTACAACCCGTGTCCTTTCGTGAGGGTATGGTACGTGCCCGGTGCCAGTCCCTTCCATTGTTCTACCGTACCATCCGGCCAGGTGATCTGGATGTGCTCGTATCCGGCATCGCGGCCCAGGCCGAACAGGACGCGGGGA
>Ga0302046_10000626_pt1 | contig 34930 bp, 29 predicted proteins | sample RVTome_11_FD_200261 | JGI IMG/M metagenome (GOLD analysis project Ga0302046, IMG submission 200261) | Soil microbial communities from uranium-contaminated site in the Upper Colorado River Basin, Wyoming, United States - RVT147D111 (version 2) ...
CTATCTGGATATTTTGTCGAAAATCGCGCCGATGCGCTATCCGGTTGATTTGACGCGCGGCGTGTTCTATGCCGGCCGGCCGGGGTACGATACAGTCGTTGTGGCCGATCCATTCGTCAACATTCTGATCATGACCGGCCTCTTTTTTGTTTTTCTGGCTGTGGGTACGTGGCTGTTTGTGCGCAATGAACGCAACCGCTAGTGCTTGTTCAACAAGGTTATTAGGCTTACCAAACCTGACAGGTTTTCGAAAATCTGTCAGGTTTAGCACAAGTTGTTTCTTAAAAATGCACCAGGAACCACACCCTCTTCTCAGACGTTATGCCAGCCACATTTGTCGAATATGGCCAGACCTTAAGGGTTTTCAAAACCCTCCGGGTCTTGCTTTGCGGATCTAAATTGAACCGACTCCCCAAGTTCCAACTCTAACAAATTTCACACAAAACGCTAATAAAGTTTTTGTAAAGATGGGGTATGCTTCTAGCTGTAAATGGGGCACAGGACCTTTCCTCAATTAAACCGGACGCTCCTTGAGGAGCACCCTCGACAAAGTTAATTCTTCTCTTGATTCAAATAAGCTGATGCCCCGGTTATTTCTGAGACACAAAGGAAGCTATTTGATCCGCAGCTCTCGGCATTTTGATACTTGACTCGAAGAGTTGGGAGAATTCATGGGAGGTAAATTATGGGTTGGAAGTTAACACGACAGCAAGTGGAACGAATCGTCGAGTCGGCACAGGTGATGGGTGATAAGCCGGATTTGAGCGTTGCCATTTTGGTGGGGGCTGATCTCAGCGGGGCAAATCTGAGAGGGGCCGTCTTGTTGGCCGCAGACCTGGCCGGCGCGGATTTGGCGGGAGCAGATCTGCACAAGGCTCATCTGATCGGGGCTTTTCTGAGCGAGGCCAATCTGAGCGAGGCCAATCTGAGCGAGGCCAATTTCCGGTGTGCCGTATTGAGCCGGGCCAAGCTGTGCGCAGGCGATCTACGCTGGGCCAATCTGAGCGGCGGGCTGCTCTATGAGGCCGATCTCAGTGGGGCTGATCTGAGTGAAGCCAACCTCAACGGGGCGGATCTTAACCGAGCCGACCTATCCGATGCCAATCTGAGCACGGCCAACCTGCAAGCCACCATGCTGGAAGGCGCCATGTATAACCGGGCAACACAGTGGCCCCAAGGGGTCGATCCTATTCAGCTTGGAGCCATTTGTCTGGATTAATCGGTTTGGTCCTGTCTGTTCAAATCATCAACCTCAGAATAATTCACAACTCACAGAAAACCGGCCGCGGCCAGGCTAAATAACCCTTTCAAAATCGCCTGGCGCGGAATTCCGCCGGATATATCGTAGTTGCCAAGCACGATGTTGACCAGCAGCGTCTTGAGATCATTCTGGTGATCGGCGGCCTTGACCAGCCGGTTGAGGAGCGACCGGTAGGGCAGGAAGCCTTGCATGCGGTAGCAAAAGCGGAACAGGGATTGAAACTGCCGGCGCAGGAGTTGATCGTAAACAGCCAGCTTTGGCCGCGATAGGTCTCCGTCGCCGAACAGGTCAATCAAATGCCGGGCGGCAATCCGGCCCGACTCCAGGGCATAGTCGATGCCCTCACCCGTCAGCGGATTGACCAACCCGGCGGCCTCGCCGACGACCAGGATTCGTTCCCCGACCGTAGGCGCGGTAGCAAAGTCAATGCGCAGCGGATAGCCCTTGACCGGCCCCACCCGGCGCGCACCGGCCAGCATTGTTTGAAGGGGAGGGTGATTGATGAAGGTTTCGAAGGCCGCCGCCGGCGTGGCGGGCATGTGCCGGGCGGTTCGCCCGCGTCGAAAGAAGCCCGCTCCAATATTGGCCGTCGAGTCCGGCAGGGGAAATACCCAGCCGTAGCCGGGCAGCGGCACCCCCTCAAAATAAAACTGCATCTCATCGGTCAGATAATTGATGTTCTCGAAATAGGCGCGAGCCGCCATCATCATCGGCGGAGCCTCCGGCAAAATGCCCGTTTGCAGCAGCAGCTGGGGGCTGGCTCCGGTGGCGATCACGGCCAGACGAGCTGGATGGGTAACCGAGCGGCCCCGGCGTCCACCGCTGACCCGCACCCCAGCCTCGGTTGGCTCAATGTTGGTCACCTGAATTCGGCCTTCGAATTTGGCCCCGCTGTCTACAGCTCGCTCACGAATGGCGTTATCGAGGCTGAGCCGGGGAACGATCATGGCGTAACCGGGACGGCCATTATAATGAGGCATGGCGGCAACGGTTGAGCCGCCCCCCGGCGCAAAAATCTTCACCTTGTTAACCTCACAACCGACCTGGCCCATCGCTTCTAGCAGCCCCATATCGGCCAAGACTTCGAGCGCCCGAGGCGTCAGAGCATCGCCGCAGGTTTTGTCACGCGGAAAATCGAACTTGTCGAGCAGCAGGACATCGAGCCCGTGCCGGGCCAGGTAGTGCGCGGTGGCCGATCCGCCCGGACCGGCGCCGATTACAATCACGTCATACATGGTTGAGTTAGACCCCCGGTTTAGGTAGTTGTGAATTATAGGTGTCGATGATCTTCATAATTTCATCGATCATTGTAGTCGTCTTAGGGAAATATTGAAATTTTAATGTAGTTGCCATTAATCTGTGGTTACCCTAACTTTTGATAGGTGATTTTTTCTCTCAAAAATGATACACTGTCAATAGCCATCGAGATCTGACAGATTTTGGAAACCTGTCAGGTCTTTGGGCGGTTCATTAGGAAGATCAGGAGCAGTTTCAAACGTACAAAGAAAAGAAACGATGAAATCCTCGTCAACAATTGAGACCCATCTGCGAACGATGGCGCAGGGCTTTCAACCGCAAAACGCCGTTGGTCTAAACGTGACGTATGGGTTACAAAATAACCATGAAACCAGAAAAGGAAACATAATGATGAATAAGCGAATTGAAGCGAACGGCATTGTAAGAAAGCACGTGATCTGGGCGATGGGGGCCGGTTTAATTCCGGTGCCACTCCTGGATTTTACGGCCGTCACGGCCGTTCAAATCGATATGCTCAGCCAATTGGCCAAGCTGTATGGGGTCGATTATACGGTGACAACGGGCAAGACGTTCGTCGCGGCCTTGACTGGTACCACCTTTGCCCAAATCGGGGCCAGCATTGTAAAGGCGATCCCCGGCATCGGCACGGTCATTGGCGGCGTCTCGATGTCGGTGCTGTCCGGGGCCTCGACCTATGCGGTGGCCCAGGTGGCCATCCATTATTTTGAAACCGGCGGAAACCTGCTCAACATCGATCTCGATGCGGCCAAGAATATGTACAAAGGCGCCTATGAGCAAGGCAAGGATTTTGTATCGACGCTGGAGCAAGAGCAGGACACGTCCCGGGACATCTTTGAAAAGCTAGAGAAGCTCGGCCATTTGAAAGAGCAAGGTGTCCTCACCGAAGAGGAGTTTCAAGAGCAAAAACAGAAACTGCTCGACCGGCTGTAGGGGCTGCTACTCTGCGTGGGGAAGATATTGAGCGCTAATTAGTAATTGGTAATCGGCTTAATCCCCAATAACCAATTACAAAGCACCCAATTGGAAAATCAAAAGCTCCTCAAACTGGCGGCGCGGGGAGACCGAGTCGGGTGGGGCTGCCTGGCGACGTTGTAACTCGAAGCCGCGTTCTGACAGAAGCCCCATCAACTCTTGCGGCGAGACGGCGAACGGCGGGCCGCCGGGTTGATCCCAGATAGGAAAGAGCAAGGCGATGTAGGAGCCGCCGGGCTTGAGGAGATGGCTGACCAGATCGCTGTAGGCAGGCCGGCGCGCCGGATCGATGGCGCAAAAGCAGGTGTACTCCAGCACGTAGTTGAAGGTATCGCTCAAGGTTGGGGGCAAAGCAAACAGGTCTGACTGCACCACCTCGACAGGCGCATCCGATTCGGCCAGGGTGCGCATCGCATCGGCAGCTTCGGCGGCAAAATCGACGGCGGTCACCTCAAACCCATGCCGGGCGAACATCCGGGCATCGTATCCCCGCCCCGCACCGAGCACGATCATCCGGCCCGGTTCGAATTCGCCGCTCGCAAGCAAGCGCCGAAATACGGGCGTCGGCGTCCCCAAATCCCACGGCGCGCCCCGTTGATAAATCGCTTCCCAAAATTCAGGTGAATTGACATCGGACATAAAAAGGATTGTATGCCGGGTGGATTAAGGTGTGATTAAAGGGGATGGGGGATATGGGAGGTGAGATGTGAGATGGGGGATAACGATGTTGCTGCGAATTTGCGGATGGTGGGTGATGGGTTTTTGGTTATTCGCCCATTTGCTGAATTGTGACAGGACGGGCGTGGCGACGGGCCAGGGTGACGCCGATGAGGGCCAGGATTACGCCGCCCCACTGCTGTATGGTCAGGGTTTCGCCGAGCCAGACCCAGGCCGTTAGCAGCGCGATAGGCGGGATCAGGTTGGAGTAAAGCGACGTACGCGCACTGCCCAGCTTGGACACCCCATTATTCCAGAAGATGTAAGCCAGGGCAATGCCAAACGTACCGGACAGGAATACGGCCAGCCAGGCGCTGGGAGCCACGCCGGCCCACTCGAACTCGATCATCCCCGGAATGGCAATCAGCACCAATGGAATGGCTCCCAGCAGGGTCGAGAAACTGGTCACCATCGCCGAGGAGTAATGGCGCATCATGGGGCGGCTGATGAGAGTGTAGACCGACCAACACAACGTCGCCAGCAGAATCAACAAATCACCGCGCAAAGTCGCACCCCCAAATTGAAGCTCGACCTGATGATCGCTGCCCGTAATGATTAGCAAGATACCGAGCAGTGACAGCCCGACGCCGAGCCAGCCTCGCGCCGAGATTCGCTCCACCCCGGCCAGGGTCCCGAACAAGGCCACCCAGGCCGGTACGGTCGCCAGAATCAGCGAGGAGTTATCGGCCGTGGTGTTGTCGACGCCAAAAACAAATAAAAGCTGGTAGGTCGTGTTGCCGATAAATCCCACGCCGAGCAGATACGGCAGGTGACGGCGCTGGAATCGAAATGTGTCTCCGGCGGCTCGGGCCACGATAAACATGATGGCGGAGGCGATAAAAAAGCGGATGCTGTTAAAAATCAGCGGCGGAAAGCCGGCCAGGGCAAACTTGACCACCGAAAAGTTGATACCCCAAAACAGGACCGTCACAAACAAGAGGCCGTCGGCCCAGGTTAACTCGGCTTTAGTCGCGATGGCTTTCATATTCAGTTGGCTTTACCCAGCTCTTTCCAGAATGCTTCGAGCGGCACACCCAGGCCATCGGCAATGCGGTTGACGTAGGCATAGTAGGCCGTGATTTGGTTGATGTCCAGGATGGCCCGGTCGGAGAAACCGTACTCGCGCAGGGTTTCGACATCAGAGGCGTTCATCTCCCAAGGGGTCAAGGTTAATTTGTAGGTGTAATCGAGCATGGCCCGATCCGCCGGACTGAGGTCGGCCTGGCGATAGTCGGTTTGAAGAGCTTTGACCAAGGCATCATCTTTCACCAATCGACGCAGACCCGCCGAGTGATGCTCAATTCAGTAGCGGCAGTGGTTCGCCGCCGAGGCGACCACGGCGATCATCTCGCGCTGGGGGCGTTTGATGGGCGATTTGCCGTACATCAGGGTTTTATAAAGGATGACGTGCGCTCGCAGCGACTCCGGGCTGAGGCTGTGGATCTTGAGGATATTATCCACCCCGCCCCACGGCTCGATCAAGTCGCTGTACTGCTCGGCCAGGTCACCACTCGCTTCGTTTTCGGGAATAACGTTTATCCAAGCCATGGCATCAGTTATCAATTAGCAATGAGTAATTATCAATTAGCAATTTTGTTCATTGTTTTAGCCTGTGCCGAATTGGCGGTCGCCAGCGTCGCCGAGGCCGGGGACGATGAAGCCGATGTCGTTTAATTTTTCATCGACCACACCAATGTGGATATCGACGTCGGGGTGCTCGCCATGCAGTGTTTCGATGCCTTCGGGCGCGGCGATGATGCCCATAAATTTGACCCGTTTAGCGCCCCACTCCTTGAGAATATCAACCGTGGCCGTGGCCGAGCCGCCCGTGGCCAGCATGGGGTCCAGCACAATGCAGAGCTGCACGGTCGGCGAAACGGGCAACTTGTTATAGTATTGGACCGGCTTGAGGGTCCGTTCATCGCGAAACAGGCCGATGTGCCAGACCTCGCTGCTGGGCATCATTTCCCAGACGCCCTCGACCATGCCCAGCCCGGCCCGCAAGACCGGCACCAGGCCAATCTGCTCTTGCAACAGCGCACCGGGAGCATTTCCCATCGGGGTTTCAACCGAGGTGGCCTCGAGAGCCAGATCCCGCGTTGTTTCATAGGCCAGCAAAATCGAGATTTCCCGAATCAACTCGCGAAACTTTTTGGGCGTTGTGTCTTTGTCTCGCAGGATGGTCAGTTTGTGCTTGACCAGAGGATGGGATGACTCATATAAGTTTCTCATCTTCGCCTCGCTTTTGATTTGTTCATGGCGCAGCCTTAACCGACGATTGGGTTGCCCCGGATTATAAACCGGCCAGATCGAAATGACAAAGCCGCCCGGCCAGGTGACGACAGCAAATTTTTGCCACAGGTTTTGGCCGGTGCTATAATACCCCCATTAGCAGCAATAACATTGTCTACAGCAGAAGGAGAAGATCATGCGATTTTTTGGTACCGGCGGCTGGGAATGGATCATCATCTTGATCATCGTCATCATCCTGTTCGGTGGCAGCCGCTTAGCCGGCGTGGGCTCAGCCCTGGGCCAGTCGATTCGGGAGTTTCGGGATGCTGTCTCCGGCTCCAAGGATAAAGACGAAGGTCCCGATGACTCTCCCAACGAGGGCGAAGCCAAGGCTTAAGCCCGGATGGCAAAAGAATAAATTCCCGTATATGGAGAGTTACGATTGCCCGTAGGGCTATTTGATTCTGAGTCGTATTAGTCGAACGTCAACAGGGGCAGCCGCCAGGTTGCCCCTTATTCTTTCGCAGGGGGCTCGATGCGAACAATCGACCAACGCTTTACCAGGGACACCTCGTTTTGGCAGCGGCTGGGGCGTGATGTGCGGCTGCTGTGGCGCATGGCTCAAATGCTGTATGCCTATCTGATCATCGGACGCCGTATCCGGCAAAGCTATCGCGCCAAAGAAGCACGGGGCGACGTCTTCTGGGTCGATGAGGAGCTGCACCGATGAAACCACACAATCCACCCCCACCTACCTATGCCTTTGGCTACAAGAATCCGCCCCAATCCGGCAACGATATCAACGGTCTGGGCGTCAAACAAACTGTTCGGGCCAGACACGTTTTTCATAACGCCACGGGCGAAAATCTAGCCTGGAACGCCCTCGATGAATTTTTTAGCCAGATCAATGTCTGGGGCGTCGTGCGTTACATGCTGGCCAACGTCTGGCAGTTGCGGCGGCAGGATGGGCCGGTCAGCCAACCCCGCCTCGAGGTCGATGATCCGGCCAGCATGGCGGCCGAAATCAAGGCCGAAGCCAAAACGTTAGGGGCTGAATTGGTCGGCATTACCCGCGTTACCGAAAAAGCCGTCTACGAAGGGTTCGAGGTTCCCTATACCTATGCTATTTGTATCGGGCTGTCGATGGATCGGGCCGAGATGGAGCATGTGCCCCAGGAGCGGGGAGCGGTCGAAGTCATGCGGGCTTATCGCGAGGTGTCGCGCATCGCCATCGAATTGGGTGAGTATATCCGCGAGTTGGGCTGGCCGGCCAGAGCTTATGGCAACCCCAACAGCACCGATATCCTGCACATCCCGCTGGCGATCAACGCGGGCCTGGGCCAGCTTGGCAAACACGGGTCGATGATCAGTCAGGCATTTGGTTCCAATTTTCGACTGGCCGCCGTCTTGACCGATCTGCCGCTGGCCGTGGATGAGCCGGTCGATATCGGCGTCGAGGATTTATGCCTGACTTGCCAGCGCTGCGTTATCGACTGCCCGCCGGGCGCGATTTTCAACGAGAAGCAGTGGGTACGCGGCGAACAGAAATGGTACGTCGATTTCGACAAGTGTATTCCCTACTTTGTCAAAACCTATGGCTGTGCCATCTGCATCGAAGTCTGCCCCTGGAGCGAGCCGGGCCGGGGACCGTGGCTGTCTGAGAAGCTGCTGGCGCGGCGGGGTGAGTAGTAATTGGAGATTGGGCTAATTACTATTTAGCGCCGAGACGTTATCGAACCTGCTCCAGGGCGAAGATATCGACATCAACGCCCGGAGACAGGAGGACATGATCGGGGGGGCGGTTGGGGTTGGCGAAGCCGTCCAGTTCGATGAGGTGGGCATCCCACTCGGGCACATCGGCTTCGAGGATCGGGTAGGGGCTATGATAGACCTGGCCGGTTGCCAGCCGGTTGCTGCGGCCGATGCTGGCAAACAGGATATAACGTTCGACCAGAAAGAATTCCAGGCTGCCGGGCTCGGCCTGACGGGTGGAGCCTCGACCCTGGTAGCGAAAGCGGGAGCGCAGGTGGGGATCGGTGCCTACGCGCCCGCAGGTGTAGGCAATTTCCCGGCCATCGTCACTTCGAGTTTCGGTCATGCGGGCGTAAAAGTAGGGCAGTTTATAAAAGGTGCGGGCCAGTTTGACCGCCAGCCACTGGTTGGCGTCGAGCGAATAAAACCAGACGCCGGCAACCCCGCGCTTATCATAGACGTAGGTGCGGACGTTTACTTCCATGAAGTTCGAAAGGCCCGGCACCGTCGGACTGAAACGGGGGCGCACATCCTTCATAAAAAAGGGCACAATGCCCAGGTAGGCCCGGCCCTCGAAGGTATCGACCGTCAAGGCCGGCGGCAGGGTCTGCTGAATCGCAGCCGGATCAACCAGCCAATGCAGAAAGAGCAGATCACGCCAGTTCTGAACCATGACCGGTTGGCGATTTGCCGGGCGTTCTCTGAGCCGCAGCCGGGCTTCGAGGCTGGGTGCAGTCATTCGGACCCCCTGAAAACATGCAGCATTTGGCTTGCGTTGGACAAGACAAACACAGAGTAATAATTAACCACGGATTTCACGGATTGTACGGATTTTTGTGTTTTTGACGAACTGGCTGTTCCCTGAAGATTATCAATACGCCCGGCGTTTGTGTTCGAGGGATGATGCACCAAAATTGAGGAGTAATCCTACCCGATAACGAGTGCCTCGGAGGTAATTGAGGAGTTGGGCTTCATCGATTTCAGTCAGTCCTTTGGTGGCCTTTAACTCGACCACAATTTTTTCATCAACCAGGAAATCAGCTCGAAAATGACCGGCAATGATTTCTTTATATTGGATGGTTAGATCGGTTTGGCGCTCAAAGAGAATGCCTCGCAGATCAAATTCGTGGGCTAACGCTTGTTCGTAGACGGACTCAAGAAAACCAGGACCAAGAACGCGATGGACTTTCATAGCAGCACCGATAATGCGAAACGAAAGCTCCCGATATAAAAGCTTATCTGACATTATTTTTAACCTGACATTGGCAATCCCCCAAATTAAATCTGTGAAATCCGTGAAATCCGTGGTTTTTTCTTTATAGTCAGGTGTTTTACTACGTAAGCCGATATAACTCCGGCCGGCGGTCATCGAAGACAGGGATCTTTTTCCGAACGTCGGTGACCATGTCGGTTTCGATAGTCGCGGTAAGCAGCAACTCGGAGTCGCCCCCTTCGACCACGGCGTTGCCCCAGGGATCGATGATGGCCGAATGACCGAAGAATTCATAGGTGCCATCGGTGCCGACACGATTGACGCCGATCATGAACATCTGGTTTTCGATGGCCCGGGCGCGCAGCAGCGTGCGCCAGTGGGCCAGTCGAGGTTGGGGCCATTCGGCGGGCAGATAGACCATGTTGACGCCGTTCAGGGCGTAGGTACGAAACATCTCGGCAAAACGCAGGTCGTAGCAGATGGCCAGGCCGCTCTGACCCCAGGCGGTTTCGACCGTGGTCATGTGCCGGCCGGGAGCCAGATATTGATCTTCGTCCATGACGCCAAACAGGTGGATTTTGCGATAGAGTCCGGCCTGCTCGCCCGACGGATCGAACAGGATCGAGGTGTTGGTCGGTCTGCCCTCCTCATTTAGAGTCAGCATCGAGCCGTTGAGCCAGAGCTTGTGTTTTTTGGCCAGCGCGGCGATCTCGGCCAGCACCCCAGCGTGCCGGGCGGCCAGGGCCTCGATGTGGTCGAAATCGTAACCCGTCGTCCACATTTCGGGAAAGACGATCAGTTCGGAGCCACGCCGGGCGGCTTCGGCCGTCCAGTCGGCGGCTTTTTTCAAATTGGCCTCAGGGTCGCCTAAGGCCACATCGATTTGGGCGAGAGAGATGGTTAGTTGCACGAGCCTCTCCGGATTTTTGTCAATGGTGTGAATTCTGGAAAATAAACGGGGTAGATCAACTAAACCTCAGGATGGAACTTTTTCCTGGTGAGACCAGCCACTCTGAACGCGCATCGATTCGATAATTTTTATCGTTTTGGGGTGTGAGAAAATATTAGCTAACTCATTCAATAATTCATCTTGAGAGTTGAGTTCACGTCCACTAATATCCAACGTATCAGAATGAATTTCTATTGGATAAAATTGATCGATTTTGTGGACGGTGACAAAAAGTTCGAATCTATAGTTGTTCAGCACCGGTGCTACGAGATAAAAAATATCATAAAAGTGATCTTTTTTAAGTGTTCTTTTTTGTGAACCCAGTGCCGTAGCTGCCATTGATTGTGCAGTATCGTAAAGAGAGTTATCCACATGGCCAGCCAAAGGCACAACTTCGGCTGTAACTAAATTCTGTGTTTTTTCACCCAGGTATGTGGCTTGTTCTCTAAGAATAGAAACAGGAGGTCTTTCTTTATCGGAAAATTCAATCTTTTTGGGCCATAAGGACTTGGTCATAATACCTGCCTCCTTTTGTTCATTGTTACAAATTTAGTTTGAATATGATTGGTAAATGATCTGAAGCAACAGAGTGATCAGGAAGTCCGTGTTTGGATAGAAATGAGTTTGCCCCGTCTGTACTCAATATCTTCAGGGACTCGTTTTGAAAAACATCAACTAATTCTGGACGCAATAAAACCTGGTCAAAAATATTCCAAAAAAAGGTCTCGTGCTCAGACCCACCATAATAATATGTACCCGGTGGGTTTTCATCTGCATCACCAAAGTGCCCCCACATAGGGTTATAGAAAAATGGATAATTGTTTCCATCTACGGTGCGTGATCCTCTTAAGGCGATTTCTCGGGTCATGACAGCATTAAGTCCGGATGCAGAAACCAGGCCAGTTTCAAACGGATTCATATTTAGGTCGCCCACTAATATTGTTCTTGAATGCTGTACCTCTTCTTCAGCTTTCAGTATGTGTTTCGATAATACAGGAACCTCCATCGCTTGGCTACCAGCAGACCAATTGCGTTTACTTTGGAAATGAGTGACGGCCAACAAAATGGGTGTCAATCCCGGCAGGCTTAGCTTCCTGATAGTCAATCGGTTTGTTTCAAGTACCCGTTGAAGAAATTCAGGAGAAAATTTGGTGTAAATCACTACTTTTTCACAATTACTTCGAGTAAAGTAATATTGGGTCTTTTCTATAGAATTTAGGGTCTGTAACATAGTAGCGGGCAATATGTTGCATTCGACCAGCATTAAGATATCGACATCATGGTTAAGCGCCAGGGTTGCCACCATTGACTCAAGCGGTTTGCTGTTAAGATTCCAAAACAGAAAAGTTGTCATTAGATTGCTGCCTGACAAAAAAGAAAGGCCATCATAATTAGTATAGCATACTTCTCAAATCTTAGTTAGCAAGGTTTCAATATATTCATCACCGACTCGTTTCTTCAGCTTGACTGTCTTGCGTTTAGCCAGCCATTTGGGCAGGCCCCCTAGACCGGCCAATTGGCCACGCAGACGGGCGCGGGCCGCCTCGCCACGCCAGGCGCGCAGGGCAGCGGCAGCAATCTTGAACTGGGCCATGATCATGGCGGGCCAGTAGCGGCGAAAGAGGTGAGCGGGCAGGTTTTTAGCCAGGATATAAATGGTGTTGCGACCGGTGTAAAAGCTGGCCAGGACTCCACCGCCGGTGGCGCTGACGTGGTGATAAACGACGGCCTGGGGGACAAACACGATCTGGTAACCGGCGAGTTGGGCCCGCCAGCTCAAATCGACATCTTCCAAATACATGAACAGGTCTTCGTCGAAGAGGCCGATCTCGTCGAGCATGGCCCGGCGATAGGCCACGGCTCCCCCACAGCCGCCGAAAACATAGGTATCGCCATCGAACTGGCCTTCGTCTTTTTGCCAGACGCCCCGGTTGATGGGGATACCGTCGGTGCCGAAACCGTCCCCGGCGGAGTGGAGGACATCACGCCGGTCATAGAGCAACAGCTTACTGGCGGCCATGCCGGCCTCGGGATGGTGGTGTAAAGCCTCGACCAAGGCTTGAGCCCAGCCGGGCGTGACTTCGGTATCGTTGTTGAGCAGGGCAATGATCTGGCCCATGGCCTGTTCGATGCCGTGATTGACAGCTCGAATAAACCCCACGTTCTGCTTTAGCTCGATGATTTTGACTTCGGGAAAATCACGCCGGGTCAGGCTGACCGACTCGTCGGTGGAGCCGTCATCAACCAGGATAATTTCGAGGTCAGGGTAAGTTTGCGTCCGCAGGGCGTTGAAACAGGCCGGTAGATAAGGTGCACCATTGTAATTCGGAATGATGATGGAACAGAGAGGATGATTACTCATCGTCCTCAAAATACGCCTTCAAGGCGTCGTGCCAGGACCTTAACTCGATGCCCAGGGCGGCCCCGTTGTTGTTTGCCAGCGGCGCGAAGGGGGGGACCGTTGAGGCCCGTTGGAAATCAGCCAGAGTGATGGGGTGAATCGGGATCGCTTCTCGACCGCTCAGGCGCAGAATCTCTTTGGCGAAGTCGTAGCGGGAACAGGCCCCGGTATTGGTAAAATGGTAGATGCCATAAGCCCGGGTCTGGATGAGTTCGGCGATAGCCTGAGCCAGGTCGGGGGCATAGGTTGGATTGCTGATCTCGTCGGTGACGACGCGCAGTTCGCCGTGTTTGTCGGCGGCGGCGATAATTTTGGCCGGGAAGTTGTTGCCACCCCGGTTGTAGACCCAGGCGGTGCGCACCACATAAAGCCGCTCTTTGAGATAATGAGCCGCCATTTGCTCGCCACTGCGCTTGGAACTGCCGTAAGGATTGATGGGGTTGGGCGGGTCGTCTTCGGCATAGGGTTGGTCGGCAGCGCCATCAAAGACCTCATTGCTCGAAACATAGACCATGTCCGCGTTGCAGCGGATGCAGGCGTGGGCCACATTCTGCGTGCCAAAGGCATTGACCTGAAACGCGGTATCCGGGTCTTTGGCCGCACTCTCTACATTGGTCATGGCGGCACAGTGAATGACCAGCTCGGGATTGAGCCCAGAAATCTTTTGGACCGTCGTATGATCGGTGATATCAAAGCGGGGCGCATCGAGAATGTGGGCCCCAACATCCGGCAGAACTTGTTGCAGCGCGCGGCCCAGTTGGCCGGTCGCGCCGGTGATTAATACGCGCATAGCACCTCTTTATAATGTTGACGGCTACAAATGCAATCCCGGCAGCGCATCCGGTTCGGCTTGAGGTCGGGACTGGCTCAGGCGATGTCGAATCAGGTTGACCAGGAGATTCAGGATCATGATCGGCCAGGGGAGTAAAAGCCCCAGGCTGGCCGAGGTGATCAGTTCAAACAGGCTCGTAATTTGCCAATAGGCGGGCAAGACGGCGGGCAAGCGCCAGCTGACAGCCAGGCCATCTTGCCAATAGGCCCAGAAGAATGGCAGGGCGAAAACAAATGTAACCAGGACGCCAAAACCATAGCCGGTTCCCAAGAGGGTGAGCCAATTTTTTTCATTGGTCAGCATCAAAAAGATAAGGACCAGACCGCCACCAACCAACAGGCTGACCGCCGTGCGCCGGACGATGTCGAACGGCATGTCCGAAAAATCATTGATCGAACTGAGGGAGTAATGATGACCCTGGAGTTGAAACAGCCCGTGATACAGCCCCAGCGTGGCGATGGCGGCCAGGATAATCGAGCCGGCGTGAAAACCACGGCGGCGCCACATCGTCACAAACCAGATGATCAGGATGAGTCCGGCCGCGGCCAGACGAGGCCATTGTTCTGCGTTAGTGCGGCTGAAGCGGGTCAGCGCCAGGTGAGCGTCCGCTTCCCGCTGGGCTAATCGGGCAAGCTGAAAGGCCCCCCGGATATTATTGTTAGCCAGCGCCGTCTCGGCCTGGGCCAGATCGGCTGATATCTGGCTGGGCAGTGTAGTCTCGGAGCCTTGAATATAGCTCAGGTAGGGTTCGGCCAGAGCCGTTCGTTGGTGGGCCAGTAACAGTTGGGCTCGCGTCTGATCTGCCTCGGTCATATCCAGCATCTCAAACAGGATACGGCCCTGGGCCAGCGTCGGGACGGGTAAGCCCAACAGGGTCGAAACGGTGGGGGCGATATCGATCTGGTGGATATCGCTGTAGCTGCCGGCAATAATGCCTTCGCCGATCATCATCAGGGGCTGCCAGATGATCTCGACTTCATTGCCGCCGTGTCCGCCATCGGGGATGTGCCCGTGCTCGGCCAGGACGATCAGAGCGCTCTGGCTGAGGTCGAGCGCGGTGCTAATTAGGCCCAGGTAAGTATCGAGCGTCAGGGCCGTCTGCCCATAGGCCTGGCTCGATAAGCCACCGAACCGCTCAGCAATCACATCGAGTTGGGTGAACTGGATCAACACCAACTCGATCTCATCATCGCCGATGACGGTCTGGGCCGCTTCCAGAATGGCCTGATCGGCTTGAGGACCTGGCTGATCGACAAAAAAGGTATGATCCAGATGATTACGCGGGATAAGCCGCCGCCAGGCCGGCGCACCCAAAAGGGCGGTTTGCAAGCCGGCGTCATGGGCTCGGGCAAATATTGTATCAACTTGCAAGGGGTATAGAGCATCGAGCGATCTATCGAAGGGTGGCGCATCGTTGGTATCCGGGGGTGCACCGCTTAGCAACGTTGCCCAGGCCGTTTGCGAGTACGTCGGCGGTATACTGGCCATCGCAGCGGTTGCACCGGCCTGCTTGAGCTGCTCGAGGACGGGTAATGCCAGGGCCACCGAATCGTCGTAGCCCAAACCGCTTAACACGACGATGACCACCTTGCCGGTCTGGGGTGACGTGGCCGGCTGCGGCTCCAATTGAACATCCCGCAGCGGCGAGCGATAGGTCTGAATCGAGGTATAAAAAACCCGAACGGCGCGAGCCGCCCCGATGACGATGCCGGCTAATAATAGAATACTTAGGCCAACGGAAACGTAGTTTTTCATAATCAAGAAAATTATACCAGTTTTTAGACAAAGGTCACAATTCGAGCGAATTCGAGTCGAGTCCACTTTTTTGGCGATTTGTTGAAAAACGTGTAACATATAACCTTGCACGATGATCTTGCGGATATTGTAAACCGGGAAATTTACAATGGTCGCCTGAGTTGGTATATGTGGAGACACACTGCAAGACAGCGGGCATGGGAAGGTACGGAGATGTTACTATTTGTTGATAGATTTTCCCTTGACCGGGAGATGATGGGAACGCTATGGATATAGACGCTAATATCGAAGCCCTCGAGCATCATTATCAGGTTTTGTACGACAACTATCAGGCCGGCAAGATCGATGATGCCACTTTCCTCGCGGAAGTAGATAAACTTCAGTTTCAGGATAGTTACGGTCGTTATTGGATGATTGGCGCCAAATCGGGTCAGTGGCACTATTTTGATGGCCAAAACTGGCATCAGGAAGATCCCCGGGCCGCCGACAATTTGCCCTTTATCGACGAGCAAGGGCGCTATTGGCAGCGCGGCGTCAAAAGCGGCCAGTGGTACTATCAACATCCCGAAACAGGCGAGTGGGTCAAGCCCAATCCGGGTGAAGAGCCTGCAGCCCCCTCTGCTTTCCAAAGCCAACAAGGGTATGGACAGTCGTCCGGTTATGGTGCTTATCAAACGCGATTGCAGCCGCAAAACGCCGATACCGGTCCCGGCATGCCCTCCCAGTTCGATGGCGAGCTATTTCAGGACGATGAGGGACGTTACTGGGCGGTTGGTGGCAAAAGTGGCCAGTGGTATTTTTACGATTATGATGGCTGGCATCCGGCTCATGAATTTCAGCCACAGCCTCAAGCACCCTATTATCAACCCCAAACGCCACCCTCCCAGCCCTATGGTCAGGGTTACCCGCCACAGATGCCATACCAGGCCTATCAAGATAGGGCCTATCAAGATAGGGCCTATCAAGATCAGGCTTATCAAGGATACGGGCCCTACCAGCCACCTGATCCGCAGAGTTACGGGGCTCAGCCTCCGTATTACCAACCAGCTCCCGGTCCACAGCAGCCAGCCCCGGACCAACAGGGAGAACCTCAGCAGCCAGCGCCGGGCTCTCAGCAAGGGGCTCAGCCGGCCGGTGGACAAACCGAACCTGCGTCCGTCGGCCAACCGCCAGGTCAAATGCCCCCCCCACCCGCCGGTGAGTCCAACTCTGGGTCCTGGTACTATTTCGATGGTAAACAGTGGCTAAAATATTCCTCCGGCGAACCCGAAGAAGCGCCGGCTCCGCCCCCGAAAATGGTCATCGATCAACCGGGTAAGGGGTCCGAGGTCAAAGTCGAAGCAGCCAGTGAGGCCGTTGTCGCCGAAGTCTTCGAAGAGGATGAGTCGCCCATCGAAGTGGTTGACGTCGAAGTGATTACGGTCATAGAAGCGGAACCGGACGAAGAACCGGAATTGTTAGAGCTGGCTCCGGAACCAGCCGCGGCGCAGCCAAGGACATCATCACAACCCAAGACGGATGAAATCAGACCGCGACGCACGAGCCATTCCGACAGCCCATCGCGCCCGCCTTCGGAGCCACACCAGCCCCAACGGCAGCCGCGCGAACGCACATCGACGGACTCGTACCGGCTGGTCGCACCCAGGAAGAAAGAAACCGCTCACGAGCCGACGATAATCATCCCCACCGGGGCCACGGCTTCTCGTATCTCGTCGCCGGCTTCGGCCCCGACCAGAGACACCCGGCCGGTCCGGCCTGCCGCGGGGCGTGAGCGTCGGGCCCGTGAAAATACGTTGCCAATGGAACCGATACCGGGCCGGGAGAAAGCGCCGGCCCCGGTCACGGCTGCGCCGCGTCGCTCGGTGACGCAGCCCATGCCGGCAGCCAGCCCATCGGCTCGATCCGCCGATGCGGCCCAGGTGGGGGCAACCAGCCCTTCGCGGCAGACAGCGGCGCAAAGGCAACTGCCAGCGCCGCAGTCCGCTCCCGACACGCCTGCGAAGTCAGATGGGTACACCTTTGGCGATGTTTTGCGTTCCCTGCCCAGTACGCTCTGGACATTCGTTGGAGGCGTCGTGGCTTTGTTGGCCTGCGCCATTGGCGTCATCTTTGTTTCGAGCTGGTTACAGGGCGGCGATTTTAGCGGGGGCGGTATTGCTGCGGTTGAAGGTCCAACCCCGACGCTCGACGCGGGTCCGCCAGATGCCACCCCAACCCCCGGCCCAACGCCGACCACGCCGCTTGAGCCCGAAGGCTCACCGACACCGGTCGACGTGGCAACCTTCAGCAGCGCTGCCCTGGGCATGACCTTAGAATATCCCGAAACCTGGGAACAAGAAGAAGAGCCGCTGTACGCTATTTTTTCGCCAAGTGAGGCCGGCCTCGATCCTGAGAATTTACAAGACGCCTCCATTTGGGTTGGTATTCCAGAGAACGAGAGCGCGACCATCGCCGAATTGTTGACTACGGTCCTGTCCAATTTCCCGGCGGACGCGGAAACGCTAAACGAAGGCACCATCAGCATCGCTTCTCAGACCTGGACCTCGGCTCAGATTCGGTTTGATGATGAAAACCTGGGCGGGCAGGGCATTGCGACCCTGGCTGTAACCAACAAGGATGGCATCGGTTACTATTTGGTTGCGGTTGCGCCCAGCGACGAATGGAATTCGGCCCAGCCCCTCTTTCAGGGAATGATCAATAGTTTCCGGTTCTCGGCTGAAGAGGCCCTGGCTCAAAATAGCTCCTCAAATGAAGTCGGTGGGGCTGAGGATGAAACCGAGCAATCAGCAGCCGGCACACCCGCCGCCGGACGAACGACGCCGGCCGCCACGCCGACTCCCGCTGCAGCAGCCACACCGCTGACTTACATCATTCAATCCGGGGATACCCTGCTTGAGATTGCCGTGAGGTTCGGCGTTGATGCCGACTTGCTGGCGTCTGAAAACAATATCACCAGCCCGGAAAGTTTGCAGCTAGGTCAGGAGCTAACCATCCCCTTTACGGCTGAGCAGTTGGAAGCTTATAACGCCAACAATGGTGGCGCGACTCAAGCAAGCGATCGTTCCGGGACAACGGTTGATCTAACCGAAGGCGCGTCCGATGCGCCCGCAGCCGAGGCGGGGTCTGCCGTATCCCCACCGGTGGCGGCGCCGGCAGCACCGGCGGCTGAAGCACCCGCGCCTGAAGCCGCTCCCCTGGGCGGTCGAATAGCGTACGCCGCATTTAATCCCGGCACGAACAGTTATGATCTCTGGCTGGCTGACGTTGCTTCCGGTGAGCAGAACATCATTGCCGGAAATGCCAGCCAACCCACGTTTAACCGGGATGGCAGCCTGCTGGCTTATCGCTCCTGGTCGTTGGACAGCCGGGGCATTTTCTTCAGAGATTTTGTCGGCGGGCGCGGTGGTCAAGTAACACGATTTGTGGAAGATGGGCTACCGACCTGGGCTCCCGATGGGTATAGCTTTGCCTTTGCCAGCCGCAAAGAGGGCGACCGGGTACCACGCATCTACGTTGGCAATCAGTTAGGGGAAGAGACCTTTTCTGTGGGCTTTCAGGGCGAATATCCGGCCACGTTTCCGGATGGCCGGCTGGTGGTCAAAGGGTGTACCCCATCGGGCGATTGCGGGCTTTATATCATGGGTGCGACCGGCGGTGGTGAGAGAAAAATAAGCGGTCCAGAAGACACAGCGCCGGCCGTATCGCCGGATGGCAGCAGAATAGCTGTGATGTCGTCGGGCCGGGGTGCCACCAATTGGGAAATTTGGATCATGAGTGCAGACGGCACCAATGCCCAGCGGCTGACCAACAATGGCAGTAATGAAGGCTTACCGGCGTGGTCTCCCGATGGTCAGAGCATTGCCTACGCCTCGGACCAGGGCGGCTTCTGGGCCATCTATGCGATGAATGCCGATGGCAGCAACCAACGCAAATTGTTCAATATGATGGGGTCGCCTGATGGTTACGTGCTGCACGACAAGGATAACTCCAAAGGTTGGTTAGAAGAACGCATTACCTGGGCACCCTGATGATCTCCACTGCGTGCCTCTAATAGTCCCCCCTATCTATTGACGCCTGTTTATGGCAATGTTATAATGAATTCGTAATGTTCATAACATTGTCATATTCAAAGTCAATAGCCCAATTAGTTCCTGAATCGTACAGGGTAGCATCGATCGTTAGCTTGATCTGGTTCAAAAAAAATCTGGAGAATGAGCGAATGACGAGAAATTTATCATCGTCATTCGCCTGTTCACCAGTTCACAATGGTGTTAGCTCCGTCACATCGACAGTTGCTTAGGATTGAGAATCAAACAACTTCCTCAGATGAAGCCAAAATACAGGCTAATCTGCCTGCAAATGGGTAAGTTATTTAATCCTAAGCCCTTATCGGTGCGACAGTATGAGCGCCCAAATTCAAAGTTCAGTCAGGTAAAAGCATGGCAGATTTAACCGGTAAGATATTAGACCGTCGCTATCGTGTTGTAGCCAAACTGGGGCGCGGTGGCATGGCCGAAGTCTACAAAGCCGATCAACCCAGTTTGGGCCGTTATGTCGCGATTAAAGTCCTTCACAGCCACCTGATCGATGATGAGGATTTTATCAATCGCTTTTCCCGCGAGGCCAAAGCCATCGGAGGGCTGCGTCATCCCAACATCGTCCAGGCGTTGGAGTTTACCGGCGCCGGCGATACGTACTACCTGGCCATGGAGTATATCGATGGCCCGTCCTTGAAGGATGAAATCCGGGCGCGGAAAGCGGCCGGCCAGCCCTTCACTCTCAAAGAGATCGGCCGCATCTTTGGCGCCCTGTGCAGCGCGATTGATTATGCCCACGCCCGGAATATGGTCCATCGTGATTTGAAGCCCGCCAATGTCATGATCAACGAGGAAGGGCAGATTGTTCTGACCGACTTTGGCATCGCTCGCATCATCGGCGGCACCCAATACACCCAGACCGGGGCGCTGTCAGGTACACCTGCCTATATGTCCCCCGAACAAGGCCGGGGAGAACGCGGCGATAAACGCAGCGATATTTATTCGCTGGGGATTATGCTTTATGAAATGGTAACCGGTACGGTCCCGTTTGATGCCGATACCCCCTTTGCCGTCATCATGAAGCATATCAGTGAGCCATTACCCCGCCCTACTCAAGTCGCCCCCAATATTCCGGAAGCGGTTGAACACGTCATCTTAAAAGCCATGGCCAAAGAACCCGATGATCGCTATCAATCGGCGGGTGAAATGGCCCAGGCTTTGCGTGAGGCGGTCGGGCTCGCTCCCGGTGACACATTGTTGAATACGCCCTTGACAGTGATTGCCGGTGGTCCACAAGTTCAAGCGATTGACCATCCCACCGGCCCGATAACCGAGGCCGAAATTGCCGCTACAGCAGCCGTTTTTGGCCGCGATGGGGCCACAGTTGTCGCTCAGTCCGATGGCGCTACGACGGTGACTCTTGGGCCGGGCGGGGGCCTGCCCACGTGGCTTGTCTATGCCGGGGGAGGCCTGATCGCTGTGTTGGCGATTGCCGCTCTTGTCCTCGTTTTTGCCCTTAGCCCGGGTAATGAGGCTGATGGGGCCACAGCCCCTGCCCAGGCCAATGCCGCCGAGACAGCTCAGGCCCAGCAAACGGCGACGGCCCGGGCTAGCGAGAATGGAGCGACCGCGGCCGCCATAGCCGCCGTATTGGCTCCTACAGAAACTGCCGTCGCAGCTATCACCCTCGAAGCAGCCGGAACCGCGACTGCGATGGCCCAGGCAACCCGAGATTCCGAATTGGTGAGCGGCATTCTATCTGCCCAGGCTGCCACAGCCGAAGCGGCTGCGGCAGCCCAGGCGACCAATGTCGCGGCGGCCGCGGCCACGGAGTTAGCCAATACGCCACCAACGCCAACGCCGGTCGATACACCAACCCCGGCCCCGCCGACCGAAACACCACCCCCCGCCCCACCGAGAAACACACCCGTTCCGGCGACTCCGACCGAACCCCCACCCCCGCAAAGACCACCCATTTCGGGCAAACTGGCCTTTCCGGTTGATAATGGTTCCGGTCAATACGATATCAACATCGTCTCGATGCCTGATGGAGCGCTGCTGGGAACCATCCGGGGCGCGCGCCAGCCCAATTTCCGGCCCGATGGGGGCCGGCTCATTGTAAATGGTCAGGGTGGTGGTTTTGGTGAAGATGTCTGGGAATTCGATACGAACGGAAACCCGGTGCGGCCGGTCAGCAGTTCGCCCTCAGACTCACACCCTATTTATAATCCATTTGGCGATCGGATCGCTTACGGTAATCCCCAACTGGCCATTGGCTCTGACGGAAATTATCACTCCTACATCTTCGTGCAATGTAGTACCATCCCCCCATCTCAAGAAAGTGACAAATGCCAGAATATTGCCGAGTTTGGCGTGCTGGTACCGGCCGGTCAGATTGGGGAAATTCAGGGAAGCAATCCGGTCTGGGCCGCTGACGATCATATCTTTTATAAAGGCTGCAATAGTTGGGCCGGCGGCGGCTCATGTGGTATGTTTACGGTCGGTTCGTGGGGTAGCAAACAGTTTAGTAACGGTGAAACCCCGCGTAAAATCGGCGATGGCACCAGCTTGACCCCCACCGATACCAAAGGAAATCTGGTCGCGTTCCACGGCCGTGAAACGGGCAATTGGGAAGCGTTTGTGATGGACTTAAGCGGGGCCGGCGTCGTCAATATCTCCAACAGCCCGGCTAATGACGGGCTTCCAACGCTCTCGCCTGATGGTCAATGGGTCGTGTTTGCCAGTGATCGAGAGGGCGGCTGGGCTGTATTCCTCACGCCCAGTAGCGGCGGCGCTATCACCAAGTTATTTGACTTCCCTAAAGCCAATCCCTGGGGCGCGGGAGGTGACCGAAGCTTTGATAACGAAAGGATGTCCTGGGGACCCTGATTTATTTACTCTACAAGCGAAAGCGCCACTTCGGAAACGAAGTGGCGCTTTTTGTTTAAGACTGAATACCCCATAAAATTTCGGTGAAGTGCGGTCAATCAGTCAAACAATGCGGCAATCCGAATGCTGGCCTGCCGCATCGACAGAGTCACCAATCCTAACTTGGTGCTGGCCGGAATCAACACAGCCAAGACGGCGTGACGCCCGGCTTTGATAACGACGGTGGTCCGTTCACCCCCCTCGAGCAAGATCCGGTTGAGGGTGCCCTGCTCGAGACGGTCACAAAAATTCTCGGCCACGTCGATCAGGTCAGACGTTATCAAGGCAATTGAATCATCAGAAGCATGAGGGATGCCGGAGGCCACGTTCAAGCCATCGGCACTGACAACTAAAGCGCTTAGAATATCCGGATTATGGGAGGTCAACTCGTCCAGGATCTCTTTCAAGCGTTTACTGTTGTCTTTTTCGATAGTTTCCGGGGTGCTCAAATCATTTCACCTTCCAAAATAGCGCTGATGCTTTTCGCCCCTTGTTGTAAGGCGTACAGAACCAGGCCCATCTTGGCTTCCTTACCAACCATGACCGCTACAGACGCGCGTTTATTGGCCGGGACCACGAGCATGCCGCCATCATTACCTTCGATCAACAGCCGCAGCATTTCCCCCTGGGCCAGCCGCGACAGGGTGCGCTCACCAAGCGCGATCAGGGTAGCAGCCATGGCCGCCACCTGGGGACTGCTCGTGGGGCCCTCTTTATCCATGTCGCTGTCACGAGGCGCATAGGAAGCAACCACAAACCCTTCGATGCTGACGATGACCGCGCCTTGCACGCCTTCTAATTTGTGACACAATTCTCTCAAGGCGTCCTCAAGTAGATCGGTTTTGTAAATTTGGGCCATAAATGTTCAACCCTTAGTGATGAGATTTAATTCTGGGCAGCAGTTTTTCCAATAAGATAGGATGACCAACCAGAAGCGGCAGCCGGCACGCGCCGGTGGCCAAAACTTCGAGCATCGAAAAGGAACTGCCATCCAGGTAAAGCGCGGCGCCCCCGGCTGCGGTCAGGATAGCATGTGCTCCGGCAATATCCCAGACATTGGCCTGCCGGTGCAGAGCCGCCACGGCGACCCCTCGCGCCACATAGACGTGATGCGTGGCGATAGCACCCAGGGCGCGCAGGCGTCTAAAATCAATATCAAAATATCGATGCGTTTCGGATGAAACGGCAATAAAAGAGTCGCGATCCCAGTCAGCCTGCAACCTGCCCTGTAAGGGCCGGTCATTCCAAAAAGGCACCCCCGTATCATCGGTGTAGTAAAGCTCGTTGATGACGGGTAGGTAGACAACTCCCCGATAGGGCTCGCCATCGCGCAGCAACCCCATGCTGATGCACCAAAGCGGCAAGCCATTGACAAAAACCCGGGTGCCATCGACCGGATCAATCGCCCACACAAATTCCTTGCCGCGCCATTCCCCCCCGGACTCTTCGGCCATAATCCCAACATGGCGCGAGTTGTAAGTTTGCTTGATTTTTTGAATTAGAAAATTCTCGACAGCCTTATCCGCTTCAGTGACAAGACTGAAATCATCCTTGCGTTCACGATTCAGGTCGGCTTGGTAATAGTAGTTTAAAGCAATTGTGCCGGCTTCTCTAATCCAGGTTTGAATCTTAGAAATCTCAAAGTTTAGAGACAAAATTCTACCATTTCTTGTTCAAAGTTTGATGATGAGCCCAGGCTGCCATGCCTTGGAGTTACTAAGACACCCGGCCTGACACGACTATTATATCTTAGCAGTTGATTGAGGGCAATAGAAGGGAGGCGCTAACTTACAGGCTGGTTAGTTAATCAGTCGATTGAGGCCAGATTAATTCCGGTATGGTTGGACATGATCTTGCGCTTCCCCCATACGGGCAACCAACCTCAGACGTTTGTCCCTGGCAAAGCGAAGCATGATTAAGGGCTTAGGATTAAATAACTAGCCATTTATAGGCAGATAAGTCAACGCGTCCAGATAAATGTACCTACCCGGCTTTGCTCGCTGACGGGCAAATCCAGGCTCTCACGCGCAGGAGCCGTATTTGCCTTACGGGCCGTGACCCACCAATAAAAGCGGTCGCCACCGGCCTCACCAACGCCAATGTATGAAGGGGTCAGTTGAATTTGCGTTTCTTTGGTGGCCAACCCCCAATAAGTGGGTTCATTGGCAAAGATGTGCATAACCGTTAGATCATAGTACTCATCTTCAGCCAGTGCGCCAAGCGGTTCCCATTCGACGATCACGTCAGTTAATCGACCGGCAAATGAGGCATCATCTTCTGGCGCGATTATCTCAGGAGCAGCAAACCTGATAGGCACCAGCGGAGGTGTTGGCGATTGATCTGAAGCTTCCTCATCACTTGTTGCATTACCGAGATCTATGCCGATCAGTTCCGAGGTCAGGTGGCTGGAGTCAGCTTGTTGGCTGAGGGCCACGAGCAGTTCGGCGCGATGCTCTCGAGCCACGCTGGGATCATCCACTTTTAGAGCTAAAGCGGCTTCAAAATCACTTAGCGCCCCTACGATTTCTGACGCCTGACGCCGGTTATCACCCCGTTCAAGATGGGTGACGTACAGGAGGTTTCTGGCAAGGTCATCGGCATAATCCGGATCGGCCGCAACAATGGGGGTTAACGCTTCAATGATGCTATCCCTGTCATCGAGTGGGGTATTGATAACTTCAAGATAGGCTGCGGTCCGTTCGGCCTGATCTTGTAGATCCGTTCGTCTGGGACACTCGGCGGCGCCTGCTTGGAAATCAGCCAGGGCTGCCTTGATTGCCTCTTCCTGTGCCTCCGGATCGATATTGGCCAGCGTCTCCAGGCCACGCCCTACGTAAGCATCGCAATAAAGAGACGTAATCCTGGCTTTCTCGTACTCGGCATCGGTCTGGCGCATTGTATCGAGCGTGTCAATGGCTTTCACCCACTGTTCTGTTTCCACGGCCTCTTGGGCTTCTGCCAGAGCGCCGGTCAGCGGGTGCTGGCCGAGAGTTGGAGTTGGAGTTGGAGTTGGGGCCGGCGTGAGGGTGGGGGTCGCCAGCAGCTCGCGTCTGATCGTTATGGCGTCGGCGTAATCAGGGTCCTCGGCCAAAATCTGGTCGAGAAAGACCACGGCCTGCTCTGTCTCCCCATTGGTCATGGCCTGTTGAGCTTGCTCGTACAGGGTTTTCAATCGCTCCGCATCATCATCATTTCCGGCCACCGGGTCACCATCGCTCAACACCAGGAAAAGGCTGAAAATCAGGGCTATCACGGCCGTGATCAGCCCCCAACGCCACCAATTACCTCGCGAGGCAAAATTGCCGGCAAATTGGTTTAACCTGTCACCGAGGCTGGGGTTGTTGAGACGTTGAGCTTGGGCCAGTAGTTCATCGACTTGCTCATAACCGGGCGAGTGGCGCCGGACTTCTTGAAACGCTTCAATAGCACTGGGCCAGCGACCCGCTTCTAAGTGAGCGACGCCTTCGTTATAACGCGTGATTACAAATTGGCGCGCATCTTCCTCTTCAAGCGCGCGACGAGTTTCCTCGATTAGTGCTTTGGCGTCTTTGTAATCAGGATCGAGTTCAAGCACGCCATTGAGATTATTGACCGCCTCTTCCCATATCTCATTTCTGATAGCACGTTTAGCCGAATTATAGAGGGAGACCAGAAACGTTTTCTGTTCGGCCAGTGTAAATTTTTCGGACGCTTCGGGATGGTCCGGAGCCAGGTTCAGCGCCTGGTTCAGGAGATCGACGGCTCGACCCCACTCTTCCACGCCCATGGCCGTCATGGCTCGTTGGTAGAGGCTGTCCGCCATAGCGACACGATCAGGGGCGGCAATGGGTTGGGTGTCGAGCAAGGCACTATCCGGGATGCCCTGGCCGGCCAGAATTGATGTAACCGTCCGGCGCAAGGCCGTGGGCGTTGGGAACCGATCTTCCGGTCGCTTGGCGATCATGGTGCTGAGCAACTGGTGAACCGGCTCCGGCACTTCATCTTCATCTAGCTCGATGGGCGGCGGCTCGTTGGTGATGTGCTGGCTGATAATCGACCAGGGGCTTTTGGCCTCGAAGGGGATTTTTCCGCTTAATAACTCATACAATACAATGCCGGATGAATAGATGTCGGATCGAATATCGACGTCTTCGCCCATGGCCTGCTCCGGTGAGACGTAGTAGGGCGACCCGATGAAGCCTGACTGGGTTAGCGAAGGCAGCGTCGGAATGCGGGCGATGCCAAAATCAAGCACCTTCAGCAGCCCTGTATCGGTCAGCATCATGTTTTGGGGCTTGATATCTCTGTGGACGACGCCATGAGGGTGAGCGTGCTCCAGAGCGGTGGCTAACTGATCGATGATTTCGAGCGCTTCTCGCCATTGGAAATGGGCTTTGTCGGTCAGCACTTCCCGCAGATTTTGCCCCTCAATATATTCCATGACCAGGTAGTAAACATCACGGTCAGCACCATAATCCAGGACTCGAACAATATGCGGATCGGTCAGGGTACTGGCCAGTTTGGCTTCGCGATTAAAACGCTGGATGTAGGAAAGATCTTCGCCAAACTGGGGATACAACACCTTCACGGCGACCAGCTCATTGTCTTTTATATCTTCGGCCAGGTAAACCCAGGCCATACCCCCACTGCCAATTTCTCGTAGAATTCTATAGCGATTGCCGAGGGTTTTTCCAATCAATGTGTGGTGCTCCTGCACTCCAAAATTGGATGGTTGTCTAGATGCGTCAGTGACAATTTGAGGGATAGAGGCACTCATGCTGATTATACCTTACTTGGAATGGAAAGCCAAGCATCGAAAATAAACGGGGCACCTACTAAATGGGTTGGAGTATTTCAAACAGATGCTCACTTGTGCTAGAAATCACATAAAATGAATACCCTTTGTAGTATATCATTATATCGCAATAATTGAGGTTACCATTTAGTTACAGTTAGTTGAGATTCCTGATCCCTACCCGGGTTTGAGGCTAGACAGGGGCTAATCGTTATCGCTGTGGGGATGCCAACGCAATTCTGGCTGGGTCGCCAGGCGCTCCAATCGCCATTTCCAGCCCACGGGGTAGCCGATCATTTTGGCGATGTCGCCGGTGACTCGGATGATGGGCACCCAGCCAATGGCTTTCAGCTTTTCCCAGGTTGACAGCGGCCCCCAGTACAATACTAAGCGCCGGTAAGGCTTGAAAACCATATAGATCGCGCCCAACCCAATCACCCCAAGCCACCAGACTGATACAAAGGCGCTCAAGATTAACAAGAAGGGCAGCGCAGCGAGATAAGTCAGGTAGCGAATGGCGTGCCGCCTGCGCCATAAATCGGCTTTGCCGTCGCCCCGGGCGTAGCGGTAATATTGCTTGAAGAAATCCCCCAGGGTGCTCCGGGGGCGAAAATAGGCGATAGCCTGGGGCGCAAACTCAAACGGTCCAAATTCGGCTCGCAGCCGGATATCAAAAATGAGATCTTCGCAGTAATCGAGCCATTCCGGGTAAGAGCCGGCGGCGGCCCAGCTCGTTTTTAGAAAGGCGATGGAGCGGCTGCTCGGTAAAAATGTGGCCGGATTAATGTCGGCCAGGACAGGCAAGACGGTCGCGCCCATCGCCACCTCAAGCGTGGACTGCGGATCGGGCAAAAAGAAACCGGACACGACCGCCGGAGGTGGGGTCGCTTGAAATGGTTCAAGGATGGTCTCTAACCACTGTTCATCCAGCCGCACACCCGCGTCGATGCCGGCAATGATTGGACCGGCAGCAGCGTCGATGGCGATGTTACGCCCTTGACTGATGTTTGCCCCCGGCGCCACAATCAGGCGCACAGGGAGCCCGAGTGCCGCTGCGCATGTTTCGATGACGGACGGCGTCTGATCGGTCGATCCCCCATCGACAAAGATGATCTCATCCGGGGGCCGGGTTTGTTGAGCCAGGCTGTGCAGCAACCGTTCGATGGCCGGGCCCTCATTGAGAACGGTACAAATCAACGATACCTTCATCAGGCCAAATCACTTTATGTAATGCTATCTTATTTGGGTCTGTAGGAAATTCTATGGTATAATGAACATAATGTTCAAACCGGCGATTTGTGAGCAAAAAGGGTACGGCTCCCAAGAAATACGCTGTTTCTTTCCTGTTGAAGACCTGACAGGTTTTCAAAACCTGTCAGGTCTGGATTAACTCCTGAGTAAAAAAGTGTGTTCACAAGACCCTGAGGGTTTTGGAAACCCTGAGGGTCTGCACACATTCTCCGGCCGAGTCAAAGGTGTTTAATCAATGAAAGCCCGACACTGGAGTTTAGCCATCGTTCTTATCTTGATCAACTACCTGATATTCGCCTCTCTTTTCTCCCGCCTGGTCGAGTCCGACTTTAGCCTGAATTACGCCACCCGCACGCCCGTACCAACCTTTACGCCGGCGCCGGCTGAGCCCTTCGTCATCATCCCCACCGCCACGGCCGTGACACCGGCGCCAACGCCAACCGCCACCCGGGTTTTGCAAAACCCCGATGAGAATGGTAATGCGAACCCCAATCCTGACGCCGAGGCCGGCCAGACCTCTCAAATGACCAATGAACCCCAACTGGTCGCACCCGGCGCGGTCAACATTCGCTCCGGCCCCGGCATCGATTTCGATGTGGTCGGCACACTGAACGCCGATACACCGGTGCGCATCGTGGGGCGTAATCCTGAAGCCTCCTGGTGGCAGATCAGGCTCGCGCCCGATAAGACGGGTTGGGTATCCAACGCCGTCGTCCAGGTCAGTAATATCGATAGTGTGCCCCTGGCCGAAGTGGCAGGCGCGCCGGCAGCTCGCCAGCCGGTCCCCCAGCCGGCCGCCAGCAATAGCCCGCCCTCCGCGCCCGAACAACCGAAATATCAATACGAACCGACCGGCTGGTATGATGACACCAATGCCGGGCTAACCCGTTTCTTGGGCGATATTGTCGATGTCAACGGCAATCCGGTCAACGGCGTCTTCATCCAGGCCAGTTGCGGTGACTATTCGACCATATCCTATCCCTCCGGTCCGATTGGTTGGGGAACCCTCAACGAAAGCCACGATTGGCCCGACGGTTTTTATGACGTGACCGTTGACACCAGACCGGTGCCCTGTATTTGGACCCTGACGGTCGTTGATACCGATGATCGCAAAACGGTCAAAGCCCGGCTGTCCGAATCGATCCCGGTCGAAGTCACCAGCGACAAATCAATTATCGTGGCCGGCTGGCGCAAGAACTGGTGATGGCTCAACTCGAAACGGTTTAGTCACCGCGCTGACCTGCCGGGTGGACGTTTGCACCACGCCTAACGTCAGCGCCAGCCGGTAGGTGCCCGGCTCGATTCCGGTCAAGAACAGATCGTACTGCGCCCGCACAATCTCCCCCGGCTGCCAGGCCTTGATCGAATAATCCGCGCCCGACGGATGGCGGGTGACAAACAACGGGCTGGCCCGACCCCCGGCTGTCACAACCTGAATAAACAGTTGGTCCTCCAGCCACTGGACCGGCCGGCGCGGCGTCCAATAAGCCACCAGATGCAGCGGGTCGCCGGGATGCAGCGGCTCAGCCGGCGTCGAGCGATGGCCCGCTTTGTACAGGTCATACCCAAGCAGCACCACATCCAGCATTTGGATATTCAACGGCGCCTGAATATTAAAGGCGTCCAATGGCAGCGCCGGCGTCGGACGAACAATCTCCACCTGGCTCAGTTCAATGAAATCACGGGCCTGCTCCTCATTTGACTCAGCCCCCGCCGTGACCGGCAGCCGCTGGCCGGTGGCACTATCGTACAAACCCACAATCAGGCGATGCGGTCCGGGCGGCGTACCCGGCTCGACAAAAATGCCGTGCCCATCGGCTACGGTTTGACCAACGGGCCAGGCGGATGTCGCCAGACGGGGCGGGGCGTCGCGCTGCCCGACCAGGTGATTGGCCGGGTCCAGAAGCTGGGCAAAAACAATATAATTTTCAGCCAGAGGCGCGTCCGTTTGCCAGGAAAGAGACAGGGTTAAAATATCGCCCGGCGTTATCTGCGAGGTGGACAGGGAGTAGCTGGTCAGGCGGATCGGCTCACCCAGACGATACGTCGTGGGCGTCGGGTGAATCACACTGTCCGGCGGGCCGGCATAGCTGACCAGGCGGACGTTGCCGTACCACTGATCGGTCGCTTTAAAAAGATGATCGTTGAGCCAGCCTTCGATCAAGCCCCCGGGATCGGCCTGATCGGTGGCCCAGTAAACGGCATAGATTTTACCGGCCTGTTGGGTGATTTCCTGGAGTTCGGCCAGCGTGGCCGTTTCATCGAGCGGGCGCTGCCGGGGTAAAGCATAGACCGGCGCGGCGGCCAAATCACGCTCATAATAGTAGTTGAACACATCCTGTTGGCCTTCGGCATTCAAAATAACGACATCGGCCGGTCCGGCCAAGGCTTTGATAAAGTGCGCGATCCCGCGATAATTATCACGAGCATAAGCCGGGTTCCCATAGTAATGATATAGCGATACAGCCGACCCGGCACTTAACACCATCAACAGCCCGCCCCCGACCAGATAGGCCGGCCAGCCGGGGTGACCGGCGGGTCGAACTGATACGAATCGAGCCAGGGTTGAGACGAACCAGCGGCCGACCAGCGCCAGGAACATGGCCAGCGGCGGTGTGGCTACGAGCAAAAATTTGAGAAAGGCGGGCGAGAAAATGACGGCTGTGAGCAGGATGGGCAGAAGCAGCCAGAGCCAGAGAAGGAGGGCATGAAACGTAAAACGTGAAACGTGGAGGACATTTTTGCCAGGCCCATCTTTTGTGAGCGTGAACCATAAGGTCATGAGCAAGGTCAGGCCGAGTCCAATGGTTGAAACCAGCTCTCTATCGAAGGGCCAGGACAGGCCGAACAGTAAGGTGGTTGAGATTTCGTTCAAAATGGGCAGGAGCGAGCCAACCTGTCTATCCGCAGGCCAGGTGGTGACCTGCCGCCAGGCGATAGGCAGCCAGGGCAGGTAAAGGAGTAGTGGGATCAATTGGAGACCGAACCAGGTGAGAAGGGTAGAAGGGGAATAGTTGGGCCGGGTGCGCCAAAACCAGAATGAGGCGGTTAGATTGACGGCAACGAGGATCAACGGGTAGGCGTAATGAGTATACAGGCCGGCGGTGACGATCAAAACGTACATCAAACCCGTGGCTCGTTTTATCTGCCCCCCGGCATACCCCGGCCCGGCATAACCCGGCCCGGCATAACCCGGCAGCATATCGAAGGCGACGAGGTTGGTCAGCGTACTGAGCACAGTCAGCAGCATATACATGCGCGCTTCTTGTGAATAGTAGATCTGGAGGGGAGACACCGCCGCGATGAAGGCCGCCGTTAGTCCAACGCCCGGACCAAAGAAACGCGTGCCCAGGACACCGATCAAATAGACCAGCCCGAGGCCCAACACGACCGACAGCGACCGCAAGCCAATTTCACTGTCGCCAAAAACGACGATCCACAGCTTGAGCAGCCAATAGTAAAACGGCGGGTGGATGTCGAACGCGGTGCGTTGGGCAATCTCCGCGAAGCCGCGCCGGGCCAGGGCCACACTGTTGCCTTCATCGGCCCATAAGGATTGCCCCGATAGGTTGTAAAACCGGAGTAAGGCAGCACATAGTAGAATGATCGGCGCCGTCAGGACACGTCCCAATATAAGTAATGGATGTTGTGGAGCAGTGGAAAGACGCAATTTGTTAGCCTCTCCCCCCGCGCTGCTTCCACCAGACCCAGGCCCCACCCAAAGCCGCCAGGACCATAACCGCGCTGCCAGCCCGATTCAGGAGAACAGAGGGCCGGCTTTCGACAATGTAGCCATCGATCAGGACCGGGCCTTCGATGACTTCTAAGGTAACCTGATGAGACTCTTGTGGCAGCCCGCTGGCGATTCTGGAACGCGTCGTGGCGGACGTTAGCTTGATTTCTACGGTTTCGCCTTGATCGACTCGCAGGCGCAGACGGCCATCACCCATCGTTATGACATCCAGGCTGCTGCCGGCGAAAGTGAACGAAGCGATATCGCCGGGCTGGCCGAGCAGGGCGTCGCCAAACGTGGCCTTGGCCTGGGGACGCGATTCCCAATCACCCGTGTAACGAATAGCCCAATGGCCGGCCTGATGCCAACCCTGATACATCTTAGGAGACTCGTGAGTCTTCCCCATGATGGCCTGATAAGCCGGCAAGGGGGTGAAATCGGGCTCAACCATGCGAAAGTAATACTGCGGATTGGCCGCCCGCTCCCGGTCATCGGCCTGCTTGAAAAACCAATAGAAGCCGACGCCCAGCCAGGGCCATTCACGCTGCATGCGCTCATAGGCCAGGACGGCATAGCGCCCCTGCTGTTCCGGCGTGACCTGGCCGTACACCGGCGGAATGCCGCTGTCGGGTGGTACGGCATTCCAGCCTAGCTCGCTGAGCCAGATCGGCTTGTGGGCATCGCCGTTACGGACCATGACATCGCGGATATAAAGGGGACGGGAAAAGTTGAGGACACGGGGCTGCATGCGCCGGTCGGTCGGGCCGCTCCATAGGCCGTAGCCCTGCATGGCCAGTACGTCAAAATAGGGAGCGGCCCCGGCATCGTACATTTGCTGTAAAAAAAGGACATCGCTCAAGCCGCCCGGGCTGATCAGGCCGCCGCCGGCATCATAACGCCGAACGCGGTCCAACTCGATCGTCGCCGCGAGCGCACCCATGACCACAATGGCGTCCGGATCGATCTTTTTGACCCGGCTATAGCCTTCTTTGAGCAAGGCCGTATACGCCTCGGCATCGATGGGATACTGGCCCCATTCGGGATAGATGTTGGGTTCGTTCCAAATCTGGTAAGCCGGAATCCGGCCCCGGTAGCGAGTAACCACGGCCTCGACAAAATCGCCGTAGTCGGTCAGGTCATCGGGCGGCGCAAACGAGCCGACGGTGTTAGTCAGCGCTCGGGTCCAGGCCGGCGGGTTGCTGAGCCGAGCCATGATCTTGACATCATATTTTTCGGCCAGCTCGACAATGTGGTCGTACTTCTCCCAGGCCGGTTTGGCCGGCTCGCTGCGGCGATCCTCGAAATCACCTTTGCCATGAATCTCGATATCTTCCCAGACGAACTCCTGCCGAATCCATTTAATGCCGGCCTCCGATATCATGCGCATGGCCTGTTCGCGCTTGGCCGATTCGACCTCGTTCTGGAGGAACGTATTGACCCCATACGGAGCCATATCAGTAAACTGCACGGGGACTTCATCGGCGGTTTGGAGGGGCGGGTGGATGGCGGTGAACACATATTGGATCGTGCCGGAGATTTGGGGCAGCAGCGCTTCCTCACCCGTGATGTTGAACAGGGCTGTTTGGATCGAGCGACGGGCCAGCAGCCCGCCTCCGGCTAGCAGTAGTCCGACCACAAGCAGAATTTTGAACTGTGATAATTTCATCCCAAGTTTCATATGAATTTAGGTAATTGCTCACCATGACCGATCAGGCTGCCTTGACCGGAGACCGAGGACCGGAGACCGGCCAGATAGAGGGCTGCCCCGGTCACCGGTCACCCGTCCCCGGTCTTGCTTAATTCCTACCCGGTGGGTGACTGGTTACGAATTTAGGATTGTACTTTAAGGGGAAATGGTGAGCAAACATGGTCGTATGGGTACAACGCGAATAATTGCGTTCCTATCCTGGGCCATCTGGCCTCAGTTCGTGTTTTATGAGGTACTGAGTATAATGTGAAAACGATTACAGACTTGATCCGGTCAGGCCGGTATTCTGTTTCTGGGCTGTAATAATTGTGTAACCGTTATCGCTTATCCTTAAACTAACTATGGCTAAAATTCTTCTTTGTAACCCGTTATTTCTCAGTCAAAGCCCCGAGGAGCAAGCCCTCAAGAGTCCTTACTTTCCGTTGGGGCTGCTCTATCTGGCCGCTTATCTGCGCGAGCGCAATCACACGGTCGCCCTCTTCGATGGCACATTTGAAGCCGGCGAGGCGGCTTTCGAGCAGGCCCTCCGGCGAGAGCAGCCCGAGTTGGTCGGCATTACGACCCTGCTGCCGACGAAAGCGAGCGCCCTCAACCTGGCTCACCTGGCCCATGATGTTGGGGCCGTCGTTATCCTCGGCGGCCCGGACCCGACTCGTGATCCGAAAGCCTATCTGGCCGAGCCACAGGTCGATCTGGTGGTCCATCACGAGGGAGAAGCAACCCTGGCCGCCTTGTTGGGCCTTTTTGACGACAACGGGTTCACCCCCGAAGCGCTGGGCAGCGAGTTGGGCGTGGCTTACAAAGACTCGGCCGGCCAGCCTATCGTCAATCCACCCCGTCCTGTAATCGAAAATCTGGACGATTTGCCGCTGCCGGCCCGCGACTTGATCGACATGAACAAGTACCTGGAGACCTGGCGCCGGGAGAACGGCTACACCTCGCTCTCGCTGGCAACGACACGGGGCTGCCCTTATGGCTGTGATTGGTGTCAAGACGCCGTGCATGGAGCCAGCTTCCGGCAGCGCTCTCCCGAAAACGTGGCCGCCGAAATGAAGCTCCTCAAGGAGAGTTACGATATCGACCGGCTGCGCCTGGTTGACGATGTCGATGGCATCGAGCGTGACTGGCTGGAGGCCT
>Ga0302046_10000627_pt1 | contig 34928 bp, 28 predicted proteins | sample RVTome_11_FD_200261 | JGI IMG/M metagenome (GOLD analysis project Ga0302046, IMG submission 200261) | Soil microbial communities from uranium-contaminated site in the Upper Colorado River Basin, Wyoming, United States - RVT147D111 (version 2) ...
ATGTCGATCCCCGTGACTTCCTCGGTCACGGTATGCTCGACCTGGACACGCGGATTGACCTCGATGAAATAGAACGCGCCCGAATCGCAATCCATGAGAAATTCGACGGTCCCTGCATTGCTGTAGTGGGCCGCCCGCGCGAGCTTCAAGGCGTACTCACACAGCAGCTTGCGCTGATCGCTCCCCAGATATGGCGCGGGCGCGCGCTCAACGACCTTCTGGTTGCGTCGTTGCACGCTACAGTCGCGTTCAAACAAATGCACGAGATTGCCGTGCAAATCTCCGAGAATTTGCACCTCGACGTGCCGCGCGCGCTCGACCAAGCTCTCGAGATAGACCTCGTCGTTGCCGAAAGCGGTCCCGGCCTCCCGCCGCGCAAGCGGCGCCTCCTCGCCAAGCTGCGCGGCATCGCGTATGACGCGCATCCCTCGTCCGCCGCCGCCCCAGCTCGCCTTGAGCATCAGCGGATAGCCGATCGCCGCGGCCAGCTTCGCCGCAGCCGCAGGCTCCTCGGGCAACGGACCCGTCGCCGGCACCACCGGAACGCCCGCGCTTTCCGCGAGCAAGCGTGCGCTGACCTTGTTGCCGAGCGCTCTCATGACCGCGGACGAGGGGCCGATGAAGATCATGCCGGCATCGCGGCAGGCATCGGCAAAATCCGGATTCTCGGAAAGAAAGCCGTAGCCCGGATGGATCGCATCGACCTTGGCTTCGCGCGCGATTCGCAGGATCGCGTCGATATCGAGGTAGGCTGCCAGAGGCTGGCCCACATCGCCGACTCTATAGCTCTCATCGGCTTTGAAGCGATGCAGGGCGAAGCGATCCTCCTCGGCGTAGATTGCAACCGTCGCGATGCCGAGCTCGGTTGCGGCGCGCATCACGCGAATCGCTATCTCACTGCGGTTGGCAACTAGCAGCTTGCTTATTTTTTTTGCCATCGTCGGGAGCGCGTTCCATGCACGAGCCATACATAGTACATGAAGGGCGAAACGGCGGCGCCTGCTAGACTGACGGCGCCGACGGGAAGGAGAATGCGATGCAAGCGATACTCATGCACGGCTTCGGAGGCCCCGAGGTGCTGCATATTGGCGAGGCGCCGGCACCGACACCGGGCGACGGCCAAGTCGTCATCAAAGTCGAGGCGACCTCGGTCAATCGCGCCGATACGGTCCAGCGTCTCGGCGCATATCCCCCGCCCAAGGGAGAGTCCGAGCTGCTCGGGCTCGAAGTTGCGGGAACGATCGCCGCGCTCGGGCCAGGCGTCGCGGGTTTTACGATCGGCGATCGCGTCATGAGCCTGGTCGGCGGCGGCGGCTATGCCGAATACGCCGCCGCCTACGCGAGTCACCTGATCAGGATTCCGGCGGCCTTGAGCTTCGAGCAAGCCGCGTGCGTCTGCGAGACCTACATCACAGCCTATTTGAACGTATTCGTGCTCGGTGGGCTCCGCGACGGTGACCGCGTGCTGCTACACGGCGGCGGCGGCGGAGTCAGCACCTCCGGGATACAGCTGTGCAAGCGGCTGCTGCCAGGGGCCACCGTATTCGTCACGGCTTCGACCGGCAAAGTCGAGCGCGTCGCGAGACTCGGCGCGGATCACGTCATCGACTATCGCAAGCAGGATTTCGCCGAGGTCATACGTAAGGCCACCGACAAACGCGGCGTCGACGTCATTCTCGATCACATCGGCGCAGCGTACCTGGCCTCGAATCTCGCGGCGCTCGCGACCGGCGGGCGCTTGATCATCATCGGGCTCATGGGCGGCGCAAAGGCCGAGATCAACCTCGGCGCGCTCATGGTGAAGCGCCAGCAGCTGATCGGCTCGGTGCTGCGCGCACGCTCCGTGAGCGAGAAAGCGGGCATCGTCAAGCAGTTCTCGGAAACGGTGATGCCGTCGTTCGAGAGGCAAGAGATCGTGCCTCTGATTCACGCGGCGCTGCCGCTGGCACAGGCGGCCGAGGCCCATCGCATGATGGAAGCCGGCGAGCATTTCGGTAAGATCGTGCTGCTTCCGTGAGCGGCGGTTGTCTTGTACGGTCGCCGGTCATTGGTATACTGTATACCAACTACTACGATAACGACGGGCTTCCATGGCGGCCACACCCATCCGACTCCGTCCTTTGCGGACGAGCGTCGCGCTCAAGGATCAAGTCTACCGGGCGTTGAAGGCCGCCATTACCGCGATGGACATCTACTCGGGGCGTGAGGCGGCCAAGCTCGACGAGCGGCGCCTCGCGGACGAGCTCGGCGTGAGCCGCACGCCGATCCGCGAGGCGCTGTCGCGCCTCGAGCAGGAAGGGCTCGTCGAGACCGTGCCGCGGAAAGGCGTATTCGTGGTGCGCAAGACCAAGACCGAGATTCTCGAGATGATCTCGGCTTGGGCGGCGCTCGAAGGCATGGCTGCGCGTTTGGCGACGGAGCGGGCCAGTGATGAGGAGATCGCGCGTTTGCGTGAGCTCTTCGTCACCTTCGGCGACCCGAGCGGCGCGACGGCGCAGATCGATGAGTACTCGGACACGAACATCAGGTTCCACCACAACATCATGGCGCTGGGCAAGAATCAGACTCTTCAGAATCTCGCCGAGACCCTGTTCGTCCATATGCGTGCGATTCGAGCGCAAACGATCACCGAGCGCGATCGCGCGAGCCGCTCCATTATCGACCATTTGCATATCATCGAAGCGATAGAGCGGCGCGATACCGAGCTGGCGGAACGCCTCGTGCGCGAGCACACTTTCGGCCTCGCCGAGCACATCAACAACTACGTCGACTACTTGAAGTAAGCAACTAATTCCGGGCGCGGTTCACGCCACGGCGTGAATCGAGCGATCCCGAGGAGGTGAGACAAATGGCAAGTCCCGTGAAAGAGATCAAATCCACCACGGCCGAAGACACGCTGGCGAAGAAAAGCAGAGAGGCGGATGTCGTTTCAGGCGGACACCTCGTCGCGACGGCGCTCAAGAACGAGGGCGTCGACACGATCTTTACGCTCTGCGGCGGCCATATCATCGATATCTACGACGGCTGCATCGATCACGATATCCGAATCATCGACGTTCGCCACGAGCAGGTCGCCGCGCACGCCGCCGACGGCTACGCGCGTCAGACGGGCAAACTCGGCTGCGTCGTCACCACGGCCGGGCCGGGCTTCACCAACGCGCTGACGGGCATCGCGACTGCATTTCGCTCCGAGAGCCCGGTGCTGCACATCGGCGGCCAGGGCGCCCTGAGCCAGCACAAGATGGGCTCGCTCCAGGATCTGCCGCATGTCGACATCGCCGCACCGATCACCAAGTTCTCGGCCGGCGTACGCTCGACCGAGCGCATCGCCGACATGATCTCCATGGCGGCGCGCGAGTGCTTCGCCGGCGCGCCCGGCCCGTGCTATCTCGAGATCCCGCGGGACGTGCTCGACCGCGAAGTCGACGTCAACTCGGTCGTGATCCCGAAGCCGGGACACTACCGCGCCTCGACGAAATCGATCGGCGATCCCATCGACATCGAGAAGCTCGCGGAGATCTTGGTCAAATCCGAGCGACCGGCGGTGCTGCTGGGCGCGCAGGTGTGGACTTGCCGCGGCCACGAGGAGGCGATCGCGCTGCTGCGCGCATTGAACCTGCCCGGCTATATGAACGGCGCCTCGCGCGGCCTGCTGCCGCCCGGCGACCCGCACTACTTCAACCGGACCCGCGGCGACGCGTTCAAAGAGGCCGACGTGATTCTCATCGTCGGCACTCCTTTCGATTTCCGCATGGGCTACGGCCGGCGCCTGCGCGCCGACGCCACCGTCGTGCAGATCGACCTCGACTACCGCACGGTCGGCAGGAACCGCGACGTTTCCTTGGGCCTGGTCGGCGATCCGGGCGCGATACTCGGGGCCGTTCACGACGCCACCACCGGCCTCAAGGACAATGGCGCCGTGCGGCGCAAGGCATGGCTCGAGCGGCTGCGCGCCATGGAGGAGAAAAAAACCGAAAAGCTCATGCCGCTGTTCAAGTCCGACGCAAATCCGATTCATCCGTATCGCGTCGCCTGGGAGCTCAACGAATTCCTGACCGAGGACACGATCTATATCGGTGATGGCGGCGACGTCGTGACGATCAGCGCCCAGGCGGTGCAGCCGCGCGCGCCGGGCAATTGGATGGATCCCGGGGCGCTGGGAGGCTTGGGTGTCGGCACGGGCTTCGCGCTCGCGTCCGGGCTCGCGCATCCGAAGAAAGAGGTCCTGTGCTACTACGGCGACGGCTCTTTCGGAATGACCGCGTTCGACATGGAAACGGCCAACCGCTTCGGCGCGCCGTACATCGCCGTCATCGGCAACAACTCGGCCATGAACCAGATCCGTTACGGGCAGCTCTCGAAGTACGGCGAAGAGCGCGGCAACGTCGGCAACCTGCTAGGCGACGTGCCGTTCTCGAAGTTCGCCGAGATGCTCGGCGGCTACGGGGAGGAAGTCCGCGAGCCGAGCAAGATCGCCCCGGCCCTTCAGCGCGCCCGTGAGTCGGTCAAGGGCACCGGCAGGTCCGCGGTGATCAACATCTGGGTCGATCCCGGCGAGTGGGCGCCCGGCACGAAAAACCAGACCATGTACAAATAAGATCAAGAGAAGAACAAGGAACGCCGGACGATGGAAAAAGCACTATCGGGTATTCGTATCCTGGACATGACGCACGTGCAGGCGGGGCCGACGTCGAGCCAGCTCATGGGCTTCCTCGGCGCCGATGTCATCAAGCTCGAGTCGCCGATGGGCGATGCGACGCGCAAGCAGTTACGCGACATCCCGGGCGCAGACAGCCTCTACTTCACGATGCTCAACTGCAACAAGCGCTCGATCACCGTGAATCTCAAGAATCAGCAAGGCAAGGAAGTTTTCACCGATCTGCTCAAGATCTGTGACGTGGTCATGGAAAACTTCGGACCGGGGGTGCTGGACCGGCTCGGCTTCGGCTGGAAAAAAATTCACGAAATCAACCCGCGCATCGTCATGGCCTCCATCAAAGGCTTTGGCAGCGAAGGCCCCTATGCGGCGTTCAAGGCCTATGAGAACGTCGCCCAGGCGATGGGCGGCGCGATGAGCACCAGCGGCTTCATCGACGGACCGCCCGTGGTCGCGGGGGCGCAGATAGGCGACTCCGGCACCGGCGTGCATCTCATGGCCGGGATACTGGCGGCGCTGCTGCAACGCGAGCGCACGGGCCGCGGCCAGTACGTCGAATGCGCGATGATGGACTGCGTCATGAACCTCGTCCGCGTGAAATGGCGTGACCACCAGCGACTCGAGCACGGCCCCTTGTCCGAGTACTCGAATCAAGATTTCGAGGATTTCACGCCACGGGCGGGCAACGATTCCGGCGGGGGTCAGCTCGGCAACGCGATCAAGTGCAAACCCGGCGGGCCGAACGACTATCTCTACATCGTCGTGCAGGAGCATGTCTGGAACGCGCTGGCAAACCGCATCGGCGGTGAAGCGCTCGTCAACGACAAGCGTTTCGACCACATCGATGCTCGCAGAAAGAACCAGGCCGCGATGTGGCAGCTGCTCGAAGACTTCGCGAGCGCCTATACCAAGCGGGAGCTCATGGAGATTCTCAATGAGATCGACGTGCCCTGCGGACCGATCATGAGCACCATGGATCTGGCCAACGACGCGCACGTCAGGCTCCGGGAAATGTACCTGGAGCTCGATCACCCGGAGCGCGGCAAATGGTACAACCTCGGTTGTCCGATCAAGCTCTCCGACTCTCCGGTGGAGATCGAGCGCTCGCCGCTGCTGGGCGAGCACACGGAGGAGATTCTGGCGGACGTGCTGGCCTACGGCAGGGATAAGGTTCACGAGCTCAAGCAGGCCGGCGCATTCACCAGAGAGCCTCCGAAGTAGATCCGAACAGGGAGAGACCGAACATGACTGATCGTCGCGCAACCGTGCGAGCCGTGTTGGACCGGGTCAAAGCCGCGGGTCGCGCGTCGCTGACAGCCCCGGAATGCAAACAAGTCTGTGACGCTTATGCGATCCCCTTGCCCAAGGAAGGGCTCGCGACGTCCGCTGCCGAAGCCGCCAAGATCGCCGCGGCCATCGGCTATCCCGTCGTCATGAAGATCGTCTCGCCGGACATTCTGCACAAGACGGAGGCCGGCGGCGTGCTCATAGGCGTCGCCGACGATGCGGCGGCAAAGGCGGGCTTCGAGTCGATCATGTCGAAGACCAAAGCCTACAAGGCGGACGCGAAGCTCGTCGGCGTGCAGATTCAGCAGATGGTATCCGGCGGCCAGGAAGTCATCGTCGGCGCGGTCACCGATCCGAGCTTCGGCAAGCTCGTCGCCTTCGGCTTGGGCGGCATCCTCGTCGAGATCCTCAAGGACATCACCTTCCGTCTCGCGCCCGCGACCAGGACCGATGCCCTGTCCATGCTCGACGGAATCAAGGCTGCGGAAATACTCAAAGGCGTTCGCGGCGCCAAGCCCGTCGAGCGCGAAGCGCTCGCGAAGATCATCGTGAACGTCTCGGAGCTCACGGCTGATTTTCCCCAGATCAAGGAAATCGACCTGAATCCGATCCTCGCGGACAGCAAAGGCGCAACCGCGGTCGATGCGCTCATCAGCGTGGATTTCACGCCGCCCAAGCCCGTCTATCGGCCGAGCCAGCAAGAGATCGTGACCGCCATGCGGCGGATCATGAACCCCAAGGCCGTCGCCGTGATCGGCGCGTCAGACAGCGAGGGCAAGATCGGCAACTCCGTGATGAAGAACATCATCAACGGCGGCTATGCGGGAGAGCTTTACCCGATCAACCCGAAGGCCGACGAGATCCTCGGCAAGAGAGCCTACAAGAGCGTCAAGGACATTCCCGGCGACGTCGACGTCGCCGTGTTCGCGGTCCCGGCCAAGTTCTGCATCGCCGCCATGGAGGAGGTCGGCGAGAAGCATATCCCCGGCGCGGTCATGATTCCGTCGGGTTTCGCCGAGGTCGGTGAGAAGGACCTCCAAGATCAGCTCCTCGCCGTTGCGCGCAAGCACAACGTGCGCATCATGGGGCCGAATATCTACGGCTTCTATTACACGCCGGCGAACCTCTGCGCGACCTTCTGCACACCTTACGACGTCAAAGGCAAGGCGGCCCTGTCGTCTCAGAGCGGCGGCGTCGGCATGTCCATCATCGGCTTCAGCCGCTCGACCAAAATGGGCGTGTCGGCGATCGTCGGCCTCGGCAACAAGTCCGATCTCGACGAGGACGATCTGCTGACCTTTTTCGAGCAGGATGAGAACACCGAAGTCATAGCGATGCACGCGGAGGACCTCAAGGACGGCCGCAGCTTCGCCGAAGTCGCCAAGCGGGTCTCCAAGAAGAAGCCCATCGTAATGCTCAAGGCGGGGCGAACGCAGCTCGGCGCCAAGGCCGCAGCCTCCCATACGGGAGCGCTGGCCGGCAACGACAAGATCTACGACGACCTGCTCAAAGCCAGCGGCGTCATTCGCGCGTACGCGCTGAACGATCTGCTGCAGTTCGCGCGCGGCTTGCCGGTCCTGCCGACGCCCAAGGGTGAGGACATCGTCATCATCACGGGGGCCGGCGGCTCAGGCGTGCTCTTGTCGGACGCCTGCGTCGACAACGGGCTGTCGCTGATGAAGTTTCCGCCCGATCTAGACGAGGCTTTCAAGAAATTCATTCCGCCTTTCGGCGCTTCCGGCAATCCCGTCGACATTACCGGCGGCGAGCCGCCGACGACGTACGAGAAAACCATCCGTCTCGGGCTCGAGGACGATCGCATTCATTCATTGATCCTCGGCTATTGGCACACGATCATCACCCCGCCTATGGTGTTCGCGGAGCTCTGCGCCCGCGTCGTCCAGGAAGCGCGGGACAAAGGCATCAACAAACCGATCGTCGCCTCGTTGGTCGGCGACGTTCAGGTCGAAGAGGCCTCGGAGTATCTCTACGAGCGCGGTATCGTCGCCTGCCCGTATACCACCGAGCTTCCGGTCGCGATCCTGGGCGCGAAGTATCAATGGGCCAGAGGCGCCGGGTTGTTGTAGCCGCACAGACGCTTGCTCAACGGTCAGCAACAGCAGAGATTCCGGTGACGACGCTCAGAAGCCTGCTGTTCGTTCCCGGAAACAAAGCCAACATGCTCGAGAAGGCGCTTAGGCTTAGGCCGGATGCGTTCATCCCGGACATGGAAGATTCCGTCCCCGCGGGGGAGAAGGCAAACGCCCGCAAGGTCATCAACGCACATCTTTCGACGCTCGCCGCCACCGGTGTGCCCGTTTTTCCGAGGGTCAACTCTCTCGACACCGAGTGGATCGAGGATGATCTCGCGGCGGTCGTGGGACCCCATGTGCGAGGGATCTCGGTCGGCAAGATCGACACGCCCGACGACGTCCACGCGGTCGCCGAGCTGCTTGCGAGCCTCGAGACGCGCGCCGGCATCGAGTCGGGTTCGCTCAGAATGATCCCCTGGCTGGAATCCGCAAAGGCAATCGTCCACTGCTACGAAATCCTGAGCGCAAGCCCGCGCATCGTCGGCGCTGCGTTCGGCGCCGAGGATTTCACGCACGATCTCGGAATCGAAAGACGCGAAGACGAGTCGGAGGTCGAGTACCCGCGAAACGTGCTATGCATCGCGGCTCGAGCGGCCGGCGTCGTCGCTCTGGACACGCCCTATTTCCGCTTCAAGGACGAGACGGGGCTACGCGCGAACATCGCCGCCGCGAAACAGACCGGGTTCAAGGGAAAATTCGCGATCCACCCGGCCCAGATCGACGTGATCAATGCAGGCTTCTCGCCGTCAGAGGCGGAGATCGCTCACGCGCGACGCGTCGTCGCCGCGTTCGAGGAGGCCGAGCGCCAGGGCCGCGGCTCGACGTCCTTGGACGGCAAGGTCATCGACGTGCCTGTCGTCAAGCGCGCCCGCGCCGTGCTTGCGCTGGCCGGCGTCGACGCCTAGGCTGCGTCGGATGAGCTCGGTGGCGTCCACCGCAAACGTGGGTGATCAGATCGTCGAGGTGATGCCGGAAGGCAGCCTGGAAGTGCTGTCGCAGCAGGAGGTCAGCCGGCTGCGCGACGCCACCGACGGCAGCCATCGCGAGATCCTGCGGCGCTGCGCGTTGGCGGTCCTCAACGTCGGCAGCTCGACCGACGACACGCGCGCGATCCTCGAGCAATACGCCGATTTCGACGTCAGCATCGTGCAGCAGGACCGGGGCGTGAAGCTCGCCCTGAAGAACGCGCCCGTCGACGCGTTCGTCGACGGTAAGATGATCCGCGGCATACGCGAGCAGCTTTTCGCGGTGCTGCGCGACGTGGTCTACAACAACAGCAAGCAGGCCGAGGGCCACTTCGACCTGGAAAGCAGCGCCGGCATCACCGACGCGGTATTTCGCATCCTGCGCAACGCCGGAGTCCTGAAAACGGCATTGGATCCCAACCTCGTGGTCTGCTGGGGCGGCCACGCCATTTCCCGCGAGGAATATGACTTCACCAAGGAAGTGGGCTACCAGCTCGGCTTGCGGGGCCTGGACGTCTGCACCGGATGCGGCGCCGGCGCGATGAAAGGGCCGATGAAAGGCGCCGCTATCGCGCATGCGAAGCAACGCATCCGCGCCGGCCGCTACGTCGGCATCACCGAGCCCGGAATCATCGCCGCGGAGTCACCCAACCCGATCGTGAACGAGCTCGTGATCATGCCGGACATCGAGAAGCGGCTCGAGGCTTTCGTGCGCGTCGCTCATGCGATCGTCGTGTTCCCCGGCGGCGCCGGCACGGCCGAGGAGCTCCTGTTTCTGCTCGGCATCCTCATGCAGCCAGCGAACCGGGAGATCCCGGTGCCCGTAGTCCTCAGCGGCCCACCGAGCAGCGCCGAGTATTTCCGCAGCATCGACCGGTTCGTGCTGGCGACGCTCGGTGACGAGGCCCGGCATCACTACCGGATCGAGATCGGCGACCCCCCCGGGACCGCCGCGAGGATCCGTGACGCGGTCCGCCAGGTCGCAGAGTTCCGCCATGGGCAGACGGATGCCTATTACTTCAACTGGCGCTTGCATGTCGACCGCGCTTTTCAGGAGCCGTTCGAGGCCACGCACGATTCGATGGCCAGCCTGCAATTGCGTCGGGCTCAGGATCCGCATGATCTTGCGGTGCATCTGCGGCGCGCGTTTTCCGGGGTCGTCGCCGGCAATGTCAAGGACAACGGCGTCCGCGCCATCGAAGCGCACGGCCCGTTCGAGCTGCGCGGCGACCCCGAGGTCATTCACGCGCTCGGCGAGCTCCTGACCGGCTTCGTCGCGCAGCATCGCATGAAGCTCGCCGGTCCTTACGCGCCGTGCTACCGGTTGGTGGCTTGATACCGCCCGCTACGCTCAAAGATCCAACAGCGCCAGCAGCTCCGGTGAGTAGCGGTCCCTGGCTTCCGAATAAATCGGCGCGACGGCATCGAGGAAGCGAGCGCGTTCGGCTTGCGTGAGCTCCAGGATCTCCCCGCCGGCCGCCCGGATCGTATCGGCGGCCTCCGCCTCCTCTTGGGTCTTGAGCTGCCGTTGCAGGGCCACGGCTTCGCCGACGGCGGTTTCGAGCGCCGATTGCACGTCGGCGGGCCACGACTCGAACACCGCACGATTGACGAACACCGGCCGCGATAGATAGGAGTGATAGGTCGCCGTGTGATAGCGCTGCAGCGAATACAACCCGTAGGTCACGGTGTTCGCAAACGGATTTTCCTGGCCGTCCAGCTGCCCGGAGCGAATGGCGTCGATCGCCTCCGCGAGAGGTATCGGCGACGGCTCGGCGCCGAGCAGCTCGAAGGTGCGCGTTTGAACGGGTAGACAGCGAATCCTCAGACCTCGCAGATCAGCCGGCGTGCGAACGGGACGGACGTTGTTGGAAATATGCCGAAAACCGTTCTCGAAAAATCCCAGCACGCGCACGTCGAGCACCGCTTCGATGCTGCGAGCAGCCGCCCGACCCAAGGGCCCATCCATCGCCGCGCGAGCGGATGCATCGTCCGCAAACACGAACGGCAGCGCGGCGGCCTCGAGCTCGGGGATGTTTTCCGACAAGGTCGCGTAAGCCAGCGTCAAGACGCCCGCATCCACGAGCCAGCTCAGATCCCCGCCACCGTATCCGACTTCCATGACGTTGTAGACGTAGCGCACGTCGACGTCGGCACCGAAGCGCTGCGTGAGCCGGCTGCCGATGTGCTCCAGTCCGCGGCTGAAGCTCGTCGAAGGCGGCCCGTATCCTGCGAGGCGAATCGTCAACGGCAAAGTCGCGTCCCCTCCGCCCTGCTGCGCGCGGGCAGCTCGCGGTCTCGCGGCGCCGCCCGCAAGAGCGGCCCCACAAGCCGCTGCGGTCTTGAGGAACCGCCGTCTTGTCTTACTCGAGATGCTCATAGACTTGTTGCTCGAATCCCTGCAGCGTTTCGATTGCGATTTCGTCGTAAAACGGCAGGTACTGCATCAGCAAGACCGCGCCGATCCCGCGCTCGCGATCCACCCAAAACTGCGTGTTGTAGATCCCGGCCCAACTCAGGCTGCCGGCCGAGCGCATGTTCGGCGCCTGGTGCGGCCCTGCAAGCTGAAAGCCGAGGCCGAAGCGATCGCGGCCGGCCCCCAGAGGAAACGTCCGACTGCGGGCGGCGTTGGCACCCGGCTGCTGCTCGACGTACAGCTCGCCGATGTGATTCTCGCGCATGAGCTCGGCCGATTCGGCGCGCAGAATGCGAACGCCTCCGGGGCCGCGGCCATCGTTGAGCAGCATCCGTATGAACGCGAGGTAATCGGCCGCTGTCGAGAACAATCCCCCGTCCCCGCGCGGCGCTACCTCGATCGCGTCTGTCGGGTTGGGTGATTCGACGAGCGCATCCCCGCGCCTCACGTGAACGGTGACGAGACGGTCGAGCTTGACTGCGGGAACGGTAAAGGACGTATCGCGCATATCGAGCGGGTCGAAAATCCGCTCCTGAAGAAAACGATCCAGAGGGAGACCCGACAGCGTCTCGACGAGCTGCCCGAGAATCCGCGTGCTCTCGCCGTAGGTCCAGCGTGTCCCCGGATCGTACAACAGCGGATAGCGCGTTACGCTCGGGCTCGGCTGTTCTTCGCCGATCAAGGCCAGCAGGATCTCGTTCGAGAACGGGTAGCCGAGTCCCGAGGTGTGTGACAGCAGCTGCCGTATCGTCACACTGCCACGGGCAGGACGAGACGTGTAGCTGAGGTCATCGAAGTCGAACGATGCGAATACATCCTCGGGCACGCGCCCCGGCAGGAATCTCGAGATCGGATCGTCCAGCTCGATCCGATCGTTCTCGATCAGCATCATGACGGCGACCGAGGTCACTGGCTTGGTCATCGAGGCGATCCGAAATATCGCGTCAGGAGCCATTGGACGATGCCGCGCCATGTCCTGCCAGCCAAATGCGCCTCGGTAGATCGTCTCCTCGCGATTCGTCACCATCGCAACCACGCCGGGAACGTCGGTTTGCGTCGCGGCGCGCTCGAGATACGCGTCGATGGATGAGCCGCCTGTCGGCGAGAGCTGAGCCACTGCCGTGGCTTGCACGCCGACGAGCATCATGCAAATGAAGATACGCACTGAACGCCGCATTGGCGACGGTCCCCCTCGAAGCCGGGCCCGGGAGCGTGCACCCGTTCCCCGTGCCGCGAGTATACAGGCCGCGCGCCTCGCCTATTCACGATGAAACAGCGCCGAAACGGGGCGTGCCGCAATCCGGCTGCCCGATTTCAGGGCAATGCGGAGCGGCAAACCCTGCATTTACGCGGTCTGTGGGTTGGCACAGGTCTTGCTTAAGCATTACTGGGCAGGGTCGGTCGCAGTGTATCCGCTTAGGCTCCCCCCGATCTTACGAGATATCTGATCTGCGACCGGTTCTGCCCACCAGAGTGGATCCGCGGGAGCACAGTCGGTTCGGAGGCACAATGGACGTGGGAAGGCCGAAAGTCGAATTGTCGATGCCGGCGGGCGAGCCGCTCGGCATATTGATCCTCACCCTGGCAAGCACCGCCGTCATCGCCGGGCTCGCGGTCGCGAGCGCTTGGCTTACGATCTGAGCCGACTACTGAATCGCAAATCGCCGCGTCGCCTCGGGATCGCAATTGAACCGTGAAAACTGCATGTGCGGCGAGTGGATAAGCTCCCGCGAATGCGTCAAGGGTACAGCGATGTATTCCGGATCCTCGAGCGTGAACTCGACGACGATCCGGGTCCCGGCTTCGGTCAGGCGGTAGCGCTCGACCACGTGCTTTTGAGCTCCGGACGGGACACCGATCTGGTAAGGCGATCGATGGTCGCTGAAATTCGTCGTGTCGACGACCAGGACGTTGCCGTCCCGCCGTCCGATCGAGTGACCCGACGGCTGACGCTCGCCGGCGTCGGGATGCCCGCGGCCGTCCATGTAGACGACGCGCTCCTCGTCCCAGAACTCACTTCTGATGAAAACAATCTCCCGGGCTTCGTCGAGCTCGATCTGTAGCGGATAGATCCCGGAGGACATGATCATGGCCGGTGTGGGACGGCCGACGCATGTCGTTTCCGGGTTCTCCTCGGAAAAGGGGTCGTACGCCGCCTTGGCCGCCGCGCCCTTCTCCGTCAGCTCGAGCTCGGCGTCGAAGAATCCGTCGAAGCCCCCGGGGTAGCTCACGAGCTTCGAGGTATCCGCCATCCAGATGCCCTCGAGCGTCGTCGCGCTCTCGATCGCATCGGGGCGCTCGAGCTGTGGTTCGCTCGAGCCACTCGCGAATGACGCCGGCAACGCCCCGTCTTCCTTCCATACGGCCTCGAGAATTCCGTAAGGACGTCCATTTTCCGCCGGGTGCGCGCGAACCGTCACGAGGTCGCCGGCCCGCAGCGAATCGGCAGTCCAGCCCATGCGCGTGACCGTGATCGTTGAGCCGAGCTGAAATTCCCACTCGACCGAAGGCTCGGCGGCGCCATTCGTCTCGACGGTGAAGTAAACGTGGGGATTGCGCCAGTTGAACTCGGTGACTCGGCCTTCGACGGTCACGAGCGCCTGCATGTCGACACCGGCATCGCTATGATGCGCAGCCACCGGCGAGGCCAGGCACAGAGCCACGGCAATGACCTTCAGCTGTCGCACCACGTCCCCCTTATCGGACAACAGCCGGCCTGACGGCCACAACCCCCCGCGCCAGGTGGCACGGGGGAAGATCGGGTTTAGGCGTCCCGTATCGCGCGTTTGACGAGGTTCTCGAGCAGTGGGATCTTGAAATGATTGAAGTTGAGCGGCGTGGCTCCACGAACGGCCGCCTGCCCCGCAAGCGCCGCAGTCTCCTCGTCGGGCGCACTGCCCGCCACGACCTCCTCGACGACTGTCAGACGCCTCGGCACGCACTGCACGGCACCGGCCGCCATCCTGATCCGCGAGATGACGCCGCCCTCGACGAACATCGCGCTGGCGATGTTCACCAGCGGGAAATCCCAGGTGTTGCGGTCGGCGACCTTCTCGAAATAAAAGCGAGCCCCGGCCCACTCCGCGGGCAGACGCACCGCAGTCATGAGCTCGCCGGGCCCGATGATCGTCATGCGCTCTATGTCGATGTCCGGGCCGATGAAATAGTCCTCGGCGGCGACCTCGCGCTCGCCGGCGGCGCCGCGCACGACCATGCGCGCGTCCAGAGCGACCATCGTGGGTGCCAGATCGGAGGGCGAAACTGCGATGCAGCGGTCCGCACCCCAGAGGCAGTGCTCGCGGTTCTGCCCCTCAGGCGTGTCCGCATAGCAGGTGTTTCCGCCGGCGCGGTAGCAATCGACGCCGTAGCGGTAGTACCAGCAACGCGTGTCCTGGTTGAGATTGCCGCCTATCGTGCCGGCGTTGCGAATTTGTGGGCTCGCGACGTGGCTCGCAGCTTCCGCTAGGAGGCCGAAACGGGAGCGAATCAGCTCGTTGTTCTCGATCTCGGTGAGCGTCGTCATCGCGCCGATCTCCACCCCGCCCTCGATTTCCCGGATACCGCGCAACGCCGCGATACCGCCGAGATCGACGACATTGGGCGAGTACTTGGCCCGGTCCTTGAACCATCCCAGCGTGTCGTGACCGCCCGCCATCGCCCAGCCGTCTTCCCCGAAGCGACCCAGCAGATCCAGCGCGGTCTCCACGGAGTCCGGCTGGTACAACTCGAAATGCGGCATCATGTCTTTTGACATAGCGAGATGCTCCTTATGCTGTGTGTAGCTTTAGCGGCGGCGTCGACTGCTCTCTGCCCGCTACGTGGTTGACGATCATGTCCGGGACGACCGGCACGCGATTGAAGACGTGCCCGCCGAGGGCATCGGAAATCGCGCACAACACCGCCGCTGCCGCGGCTCCCATCGGCGGCTCGCCGATGCCTCGGGCGCCGACGGGGTTCTGCGGATCGGCGATATCGACCGCATCCCAGCGTACCGTGGACGGAATATCGAGATAGGTCGCCGGCTTGCACTGCAGGAAGCTCGAGTTGCCCGGCAGGCCGTTCTGCGGATCGTAGATCTGACGCTCGAACAGAGCGAAGCCCATGCCCCATACGCCGCCGCCCTTCATCTGTTGAGCCAGGCCCTGCGGGTGGAACACGGTGCCGCAATCGGCGATCGCGACGTAGTCGACGACCTCGACCTTGCCGGTCTCGACGTCGACCTCGACTGCAGCAAAGCCGCAAGCGAGCGCCGGAATGTCGCCTTCCATCCGCAGCGTGTCCTTCGCCACGCCGACCAAGCCGGTGCCGGCCACGCCGCGAACCGCGATCTTGGTGATCTCGTGGATATCTTCCGGCGGCGCCTCGCCCGAGTACCGCCCACCGAGCTCGATCGCCCGCTGCGCCGCTTGCGCATAGGTCAAATGCTGCTCCGGGTTGTCGACGCGGAAAACGCGTGTCCCGTCGACGTCATAGTCCTCGGGTGCGCCGCCTATGTCCATCGCCGCGATCTCTTTGAGCTTCCCGAGCGCGTCCATGCCCGCGACGTAGTTCGTGCGGCTCATCGTCCACGAGGTGTTGCTGCCGGTCTGTGTGGACGCACGCGGCAGGAACTTCGCATTGCTGCCCTGATGGATGATGCAGTTCTCCCAGTCCATATTGAGCATCTCGGCGCAGGCGCGCGTCGTGCTCGCATAGGAGTACGTGCCGAGGTTGCCGACGCCGCTGTGCAGATGCAGCTTGCCGTCCGGCGTGAGCACGCAAAGCCCGTCATAGCCCGTTCGGCCGACGTCGTGATACGCCGAGCCGATGCCGACGCCGTAGACTTTCGAGCCGTTGCGCTGGCCGCTGCGTTGACGTTGCTGTTCCCAGTTGAACAGCGCCGCGCCTTGGTCCAATGCGTTCGCTAGATACGCGCTCGAAATCGGGACCTGGTCGCCGCCGACGCGAGCGTCGTTGTCCGGAGCGTTGAGCTTGCGAATCGCCAGCCGGTCGAGCCCGAGCTCGCGTGCGGCGCGATCGACGAGCGGCTCGAGCGCGGCGGCGATCTGGTTCTGACCGGGGCCGCGCTGCGGGCCGCGCGGCGTCGTATTGGTCATTACGGGGATGCCGCGGAAGCGCATGCTGAGCGGCTGATAGATGACCGTGATGGCCTGCGCGGCGTCGCCGGCATCCTGGAACCCACCGTTGCCGCCGCCGTCCTGCACGACCGAAAAGTCCACGGCCGTGATCTTGCCGTCGGCGCGAAAGCCCATCCGCGCGCGGCCCTGAAGGCTGCCGCGGGCCGAGCCGATGTAGAACTCCTCTTGGCGGCTCACGCGCAGCATCACCGGGCGGGAGATCTTCTTCGACAGATGCGCGGCGATCCCGACCGTTTGCCCCGGCGTGCCCTTGGAGCCGAAACCGCCGCCGCAGTACTCATTGATATAAACGAAATCCTCGAGCCCGACACCGAGCTGACTGGCGATCGCCGGCAGCGACGCGGTCAGGCTCTGGCTCCCGGAGTGGACGTAGCACTTGCCGTTCTCCCAGTAGGCCATCGCGGTGCGCGGCTCCATCGACATGTGCGAGTTGCCCGCAGTGACGAAAGTTTCGTCGATCACGAGCGCGGCTTCCGCGAAGCCGGCCTGGATGTCGCCGTAGGCCCACTCGACGGCGGCCTCGCCCATCGGCAGCTGGTCTTCCCTGACGGCCGCGAAATCACGTGCGGTCCACTTCACGCGGCGCGGCTCGATACCGGTTCGCCCGCCGCCGATGTTGTTGCCGTCGGCGCGCCCGTCCGGGCCGCCCGGATAGAGGCTCTCCAGCGGATCGACCGTGAAAGGCAGCGGCTCGAAATCGATCTCGATCCTCTCGATCGCGTTCTCGGCAGTCGTCTCGTCGATGGCGGCGACCGCGAGTATCGGATCGCCGACGTATTTCGGCTCGTTGGTCAACAGCTCGCCGACGCCTTCGTCGTTCGCCGTCAAAACACCGATCACACCCTCCATCGTGTCGATGGCGGAGGTATCGATGTTGCGGATCATTGCGTGGGGCATCGGGCTCGTGAGCATGCGCGCGAAGACCATGCCTTCGGCACGGAAGTCTTCCGCGTACTTCGCCTGCCCCGTAACCTTGGCGCGTATGTCCGGCGGCGTGAAATTCTTGCCGATCAGGTTCCAGGCCATTTTCCTAAGTCCCCTGCGCCGCGCGCATCACCGAATTGAGGTAGTGATCGTAGGCGCCGCAACGGCACAGATTGCCCGACAGGGCGCGGCGTACCTCGTCGCGGGTCGGATTCGGGTTGGCCTCGAGCAAGCCGACCGCGGACATGATCTGCCCCGGCGTGCAAAAACCGCACTGCGGGCCGAGCTCGTCGATCATCGCCTGCTGCACCGGATGCAGCTCGCCGTTGGGGCTCTCGAGCCCTTCGATGGTCCGAACGCCCTTGCTGCGTGTCGCATGCGTCAGGGTCGAGCAGGAATAGCTCGGGATGCCGTCGATCAGGACCGTACAAGCGCCGCATTCGCCACGGTCGCAGCCGAGCTTGGTGCCGGTGAGACCGAGCTTGTATCTCAGGGTCATGGCCAGCGTCTCATTCGGCAGCACGTCGACGCGCCGCATCTCGCCGTTGACGTTGAGGCTCATCAAACGCTCGACGCCGCCGGGCATCGCCGCCTGCTCGGTCGAGCAGCCGCCCAAGCCGCCGAACACGTACCCGGCGGAGGACACCGCCGCGCCGGAGGCGATGACGCCCTTGATGAACGATCGCCGTGACGCCCGGCTGCGTCCCAGGGCCCTGATCCCTCCACCGGTGTCGTAGCGGGGCTCCGGAAGTGAGGTCGCGGCGCTTACGTCAACGGAAACTTGGTCGGACATTGGAGAATCTCCCCCAGTGGCGTTTTTTGCACAAGAGCGTTTCGCTCGATCCTATGAGAAAAGCCGCAGTCAAACAAGGCGACCGCGAGCGCTCGAAAAGTAGGTATCCCCGCCGCATCATGAGCGCTCAGGCCGTGTTCACCTGGAGTGGGCGGTGTGATTGCGGCCTGCCGGAGACGGCGTTGATGATCATGTCGGGCACCACCGGCGTGCGATTGAAGACGTGGCCGCCGAGCGCATCCGAGATCGCGCACAACAGCGCCGCGGCGGCACAGCCCTGGACCGGCTCGCCGATCCCTTTGGCGCCGATCGGATTCTCGGGGTCGGGCGCCCCCACCGCCGCCCAAGCCATCTCGCTCGGCACGTCGAGGTAGCTCGGCGGCTTGGCCTGATAGAGCCCGCAAGTTCCGGGCAAGCCGTTCTGCGGATCAAAGATATGCCTTTCGGTCGTCGCAAGCCCGACGCCCATGACCGCGCCGCCGTTGACCTGATTACCCAAGCCCATCGGGTGAATCACGGTGCCGCAATCGGCGACGCCGAGATAGTCGAGAATCTCCCAGCGCCCGGTCTCGACGTCGAGCTCGATCTCCATGAAACCGACGGCCAGCGCAGGAACCGTGCCGCTGCGCTCGAGATTGTCCTTGGCGACGCCGATGAGCCCGCTGCCGGCTAGACCGGTGACCGAGCGCTTGGTCATCTCGTTGAGATCCTCGGGCATTTCCTCGCCCGAGTAGCGGCCGCCGAGCTCGATCGCACGCTGCGCGGCTTGTGCGTAGCTCATGCGCCGGCTGGCATCGGTCTTGGCGAACACGGCTTCGCCGTCGACGTCGTAATCGTCGGCTGCGCCGCCGAGATCCGTCGCGGCGATATCCTTGAGCTTGGCGAGCGCGTCCATTGCGGCGACATAGTTGGTGCGCGTCATCGTGTACGAGGTATTGCTGCCGAACTGGCCGAGATTCCACGGCAAGTGCTTGCGGCTGTCGCCCCGCTCGACGACGCACCGACTCCAGTCGTAGCGCAACACCTCGGCGGCAACGCGCGAAGTGCCGGTATGAGAGTACGTGCCGAGGTTGCCGACACCCGTATGGATATGCAGCATGCCGTCCGGCGTGATCCTGACGAGGCCGTCGAATCCGCTGGAGCCGGCCGAATGGTACGCCTGCCCGACGCCGAGCCCGCGCACTTTGCTGCCGTTGCGCTGCCCGCTGCTCGAGAGCCGCCGTTGCCAGCCGAACTCCGCCGCACCCTGATCGAGGGCGTCCTGCAGGTAGGCGCTCGTCACCGAATTCTGCTCGCCGCCGTAGCGCGTCTCATTCGTGGTCGCGTTGATGCGGCGTATCGCGACCCGGTCGATGCCGAGCTCCCTGGCCGCCTTGTCGAGCAGCGGCTCCACGGCCATCGCGATTTGATTCTGCCCCGGGCCGCGTTGCGGTCCGCGCGGCGGCGTGTTGGTCAAGATCGGGATGCCGCGAAAACGCATCGCCGGCGGCGTGTAGACCAGCGACACCGCGTCCGCGGCGGATCGCCAATCGTTGAAGCCGCGGCTCGGTCCGTTTTCCTGCACGATGTAAAGATCGACCGCCGTCAACCGGCCGCTGGCCGCGAAGCCCATCCTGATCCGGCCCTGAAAGCCGGGCCGCGCGGAGCCGATGAAGTTTTCCTCGCTACGGCTGATGCGCATCATGACCGGCCGTCCGATCTTCCGTGACATATGCGCAGGGATCGCGACGTAGGGGTAGGCGCCGCCCTTGGAGCCGAAGCCACCGCCGCAGAACTCGGCGATGAAGACCAGATCCTCGGGTGGAATGCCGATGTACTCTGCAACGCCCGGCACCGGGAAGCTCTGGCTCTGCGAGGAGGCGTGCAAGATGCACTTGCCGTTTTCCCAATAGGCCATCGCCGTGCGCGGTTCCATGGAATGATGCGACAATCCCTGGGTCACGAAGCTCTCGTCCAAGGTCAACACGGCCTGCTCGAAGCCGGCCTCGACGTCGCCGTAGGACCATTCGAGCGCCGCTTCGCCCATGGGCAGCTGGCCCTCCTCCACGGCCGCGAAATCCCGCGCCGTCCATTTGACGCGGCGCGTCTCGACACCGGGATTGGCCACATTGCCTTCGGTCCTGGCATCGGGCCCGCCGGGATAGAGGCTTTGCAGCGGGTCGACCGTGAACGGCAAGGTCTCGAACTCGATTTGGATCCGCTCGATCGCGTTCTCCGCGGTGGTCTCGTCGACCGCGGCGACCGCGAGGATCGGCTGGCCGACGAACTTCGGCTCGTCGGTCAGTATCGGATCCGCCGGATCCGGCGGGTTCGGCACCTCGGCTGCCGTGAGCACGCCGAGGACGCCCTCCATGCCATCAAGCGCGGTGGTATCCAGGCGGGTGACTCGGCCATGCGGCACCGGGCTCGTGAGCAAGCGGCAGAACACCATGCCCTCGGCACGAAAATCCTCCGCGTACTTGGCTTGGCCTGTGACCTTGGCGTGGATGTCGGGCGGCGTGAAATTCTTACCAATCAACGTGTAAGCCATTGATTTCCCCCCTGCGCGCGCACGCGGCGGCTGCGTGCGCTACCCCGGCGAGTCGGAACGCTCGCGTTGATCCGTCGATCCTATGAGAAAGGGCCGAAAGCCACAAGTGTCGTCACGGCTTGACGCCGGATCGAGGGTATAGGCTCTCTCAGTCGAGGGGCAAACTCCTTCGAGAACCTATACCCTCGCTCCGGCGTCCTTCGGCGGCGCGGTCGCACGACGTAAGCTCAGGCGAGCTCCAGCGGCGGCTCGGCCAAGGCACCGAGCTGCTCCTTGAGCCCCAAAACCTGCTCCTCCCAATACTTGTTGGTCTCGAACCAGGGAAACGCCCTGGGGAAGGCAGGATCCGACCAGCGCCGCGCGATCCATGCCGAGTGATGCAGCATGCGAAGACTACGTAAGGCCTCGATCAAACGCAGCTCTCGCGGATCGAAGTCGAAGAACTGACCGTAGCCCTCGAGCAGGTCCTTGAGCTGAGCCGAGCGCGCCGCGCGTTCACCCGAGAGGAACAGCCACAGGTCCTGCACCGCGGGGCCGTTGACGCAATCGTCGAGATCCACGAAGTGGGGCCCCGAGTCGGTCCAGAGCACGTTGCCCGGATGGCAGTCGCCGTGTATGCGCAGCATCCGCAGCGATCCCGTCTCCGCGAAGCTCTGCTCGACGGCTTCGAGCAGCTGTTGCGTTACCGCGCCGTAGCTTTCGAGCAGGTGCGCGGGCAGCCAGCGGCTGCCGCGAATGAATTCCACGGAATCGTCGCCGAGCCGCGACGGCGAAAGATCCTCGCGGTGCTCGAAGGGCCGCACGGCGCCGGCGGCATGCAGGCGGCCGAGCATGCGTCCCATCCGCAGGCGGTCGTCGGCACATCCGAGCTCGGGCCAGCGCCCGCCCTGGCGCGGAAACACCGCGAAGCGATAGCCGCCGTGCGCGTGCAGCGTATTTCCGTTCGCCGCCGCGATGGGCGCGACGACCGCGACCTCGCGGGCGTTGAGCTCCTCGGCGAACGCGTGCTCCTCGAGTATCGCCGCGTCGGTCCAGCGCCCCGGCCGGTAGAATTTCGCGACCACGAAACCGTCGTCCTCGAGCCCCAGCTGATAGACACGATTCTCGTAGCTGTTCAAGGCCAGGATTCTGCCATCGGTGCGCAGGCCGAAGCCGTCGACGGCTTCGAGGACGACGGAAGGCGTGAGCTCGGCGTAGGGTTGATTGCTCGGCATGCTGAGAAACTCTTTCGGCGCCAAGCTCAAGCGCTTTACGCCCGCAACGACTGCCCGTAGGCTCCCGGCACGATGATACTGAGATCCATGTCGGTCGGCACCGCGGCGCTGACGTCCGTGGCGATGCTCGCTTTCGCCGCCAACTCGTTGCTGTGTCGCCTGGCGCTCGAGCCCGGTCTCATCGATCCGGCGAGCTTCGCATCCTTGCGGATCGCCTCGGGCGCGTTGACTCTTGCGCTCATCGCCCTGCCGCGCTTGGGAACCCAAAGCCGCGGCGGCAACGACTACGTCGCGGTCGCGATGCTGATCATCTACGTGGCCTGCTTCTCCTACGCCTACGTGTCGTTGGCCGCGGGCACCGGCGCATTGATTCTTTTCGGTGCGGTTCAGGTCACGATGTTCGTCGCGGCCTTGCGCGCGGGCGCCGGTTTTCCGCCGCCGGCGTGGATCGGCCTGACGTTTGCCATGCTCGGACTGGTCTGCCTGGTCGCGCCCGGTCTGGCGGCACCGGATCCCGGTGGCGCGGCGCTCATGGGCATCGCGGGCGTCGCTTGGGGCGTCTATTCGCTGCGCGGCCGCATCGCCCGCGACGCACTGCTGGCGACCGCGCGCAGTTTCATCTACGCCCTGCCCGCGGTGGCGATCGTCAGCCTGGCGACGCTGGGGCAGGCGCACGCTTCACCTCGAGGCATGGCGCTCGCCATCGCGTCCGGCAGTATCACCTCCGGACTCGGCTACGTCGTCTGGTTCGCCGCGGTGAAGCGCCTCGCCGCCACCGCCGCCGCAACCGTGCAACTCGCCGTCCCGCTCATTGCGGCTTTCGGGGGCGTGGCGCTGCTCGGCGAAGACATCACGCCGCGCCTGTTGATATCCTCTGCCGCGATCTTGGGCGGCATCTGGCTGGTATTGGCCAAGCGAGCCCGCTCCGCCTGATGCCGGAAACGAAAGACACCACCATGACGATGAACGATTCTACGATCAAGCTACTGCTGACGCGCCGGTCCGTGCAGGCTAAGGATCTCGTCGAGCCTGGACCGAGCACGGAGCACCTCGACATCATTCTGCGCGCCGGCTTGCGCGTGCCCGACCACGGCCGCGTGGAGCCATGGCGAATACAGGTCTTACGCAAACCCGCGCAGCGCGAGCTCGGCGAGCTGTGCGCGCGGATTTTTCGACGCGACAACTCCCAGGCCAGTGACGTTCAGCTTCGAGCCGAAAGCGATCGTGTGCAGCAAGCACCGCTGCTGATCATCGTCAGCTCGCATCCGGACCCGCGACGTTTCGCCAAGGTTCCGGCGATCGAGCAGCTCCTGTCAGCGGGCGCTTTGTGCCAAAACCTGCTGATCGCCGCGCAAGCCTTGGGCTACGGCGCCCAGTGGGTCACTGGCTGGCCCGCCTACCATCCCGAGATCAAGGCCGCGCTCGGTCACGACCCCACGGTCGATCTCGTCGGTTTCGTCTACCTCGGCACTGTGGCGGCGCCGCCGGCCGAGAGGCCGCGGCCGGAGCTCGAGTCCATCGTCAGCGAGTGGCAAGGCTCGTAGAACCGGGCACTCGGGCGGTTCGGCCTGTAACGCGCGCGGCGACGCTTTGCTAGACTGCGAAGATGCGCCGACACGCGGGCGAGGCCATGACGAGAAACATCGCGCTACTCATATTTATTACGTTCCTCTCCGCTGCGGCGCTCGCGCAGACCGCCGAGGACCGCGCGAGGCTCATCTCTTTCGAGACGCATACCGAGACGCTGGCCAACGGCCTCAAGGCGATCGTCATCCATATGCCCGGCAGCGGCCTGGTGAGCTACTGGAGCATCGTTCGAACCGGGTCGCGGGACGAGTTCGAGCCCGGCCACACCGGCTTCGCGCATTTCTTCGAGCACATGATGTTCCGCGGCACCGAAGCCTTTCCGGCCGAAAGGTACAACCAGGTGGTCACCGAGATCGGCGCGAGCCGCAACGCCTATACCACCGACGACCTGACGGCGTACTACCTGTCGATCGCGGCCGAGGATCTCGAGCGCGTCATGGAGCTCGAGAGCGACCGGTTTCGGAATCTTGCCTATTCGGAGGCGGATTTCCGAACGGAGGCGGGGGCCGTATATGGCGAGTACCGGAAGAACGTCACCAATCCCTTGTTCGTCATCTACGAAGCGATGATGGGACGCGCCTTCGACGTGCATACCTATGGGCACACGACGATGGGGTACGAGGAAGACATAGCCGCCATGCCGACGATGTACGAGTATTCACGAGCGTTCTTTTCCCGTTACTACCGCCCCGACAACACGATCCTGCTGATCGTCGGCGACATCACGCCTGCGGCAGCCGTGGAGCTCGTTCGCGAGCATTACGCCGATTGGCAGCCGGGCTATACGCCGCCCCGAGTACCCGTCGAGCCCGAGCAGGCCGAAGAGCGGCGTTTCGAAGTCAGCTATGCGGGGCGCTCGCTGCCGATGCTCGCGGTCGCCTACAAGCTCGACGCGTTCGATCCGCAGAACGATCTGCGGGTGGCGGCGGATCTTTTGACCGAGATGGCCTTCGGCTCGACGAGCGAGCTGTATAGGAAACTGGTCTTGGACGAGCAGGTCGTCGAGTTCCTGGCCGCCGAAGCCGGACTCAATCGCGACCCGGGTCTCCTCGGCATCTATTCCCGGATCAAGGACCCGGCAAGAGTGGATTACGTCTTGGAAACGATCGACGCGACCACGGCCAGGTTTCGAGAGAGCCTTCCGGCCGAGGACGATCTGGACGCGCTGAAATCACGGCTGCGCTACGGCTTTCTCATGGGCTTGGAGACGCCCGATGCCGTCGCGAGAGGCTTGGCGCGCAGCGTCGCCGTCAGCGGCGGACTCGACGATCTCGAGGCCGTGTATGCAGCGTACGCCGAGGTCACGCCGGAAGACGTGCGCCGCGCAGCGCAGCGCTATTTCGATCCGAATCGGCGCACGGTCGGCGTGCTACGAGCCGAGCCGTGAGAGCCGCGGCCGCCCTGACCCTCGGCACCGCGTTGCTGGTCGCCTGTAGCGAACCTTCGCAGGCGCCCGCCGGCACGAGCGCGCTGCTACCCGCGCCTGGCGACCCGACGATCTCGTTCTCCTTGAGCTTCGGCGCGGGATCGCAGGACGACCCGCCCGGCAAGCAAGGCCTGGCTTACCTCACCGGCGAGATGCTCGCGAGCGCGTCCACCGAGAACAACGGCTATGAGGCGATCCTCGAGAAGCTTTATCCGATCGCGTCGAGCTACCAGATTAGGGTCGACAAGGAAACCTCGACGCTGACGGGCCGGACCCATCGCGACAACACCGGCGCATTCCTCGAGCTGTTGACCGACGCGTTTCTGCGACCGGCCTTCGCCGAAGACGACTTCGCGCGCATCAAGAACGACACGATCAACTACATCGAGAACACGCTGCGATATGCGTCCGACGAGGAGCTCGCCAAAGCCGCGTTGACGCAGATGGTCTACGCCGGCACACCCTATGCGCACCCCATCGCGGGGACCGTCGAAAGCCTGCGCTCGATCACGCTCGAAGACGTGGCCGAGTTCCATGCCCGTCACTACACGGGCGGCAATGTCGTGCTCGGGCTCGCCGGGGGCTTCGACGATCCTCTGCGCAGCGCGTTCGAGCTATCGCTCGAAGGTTTGCCGCAGGGGGAAACGGTCCCGGATCCCGCCGTCCGACCGGCAACCGTGGAAGCGACGGAAGTGCTGCTGATCGCCAAGCCGGGCGCGGATGCGTCGATCAGTCTCGGTTTCCCCATCGACGTTCATCGCGGCGAGCGCGATTTCTACGCATTGTGGATCGCAAACTCCTGGCTCGGCGAGCACCGCAATCTGGCGGGACGATTGTTTCAAGTCATCCGGGATCAGCGTGGTCTCAACTACGGCGATTATTCCTATATCGAGGCCTTCCCGGAAGGCGGTCAACGCACGATGCCGCCCGTAAACGTCGCGCGCCGCAGTCAGATGTTCGAGATCTGGATACGAACGCTGCCGAACGAGCAGGCGCTTTTCGCGCTGCGAGCCGCGCTGCTCGAGCTCGAGCGGCTCGTTGACGGCGGCATGAGTCGGGAGGAATTCGAGCTGAGGCGTGCCTTCCTCGACAAATACGCGCTGCATTTCGCCGAGACGACCTCAGAAAGGCTCGGCTATGCGCTCGACGATCGCTTCTACGGCATCGACGCCCCAGGGCATCTCGAACAGTTTCGCGCGATGCTCGCCGGCATCACGCTCGAAGAGGTCAACGCAGCGCTCAAGCGCCATCTGCGTGCCGACAAGCTCAAGATCGCGATCGTGACGGGTGAGGCCGAGAACCTCCGCGAGGCGTTGATCGGTGACACCCCGAGCCCGTTGACCTACGAATCTCCGAAGACCCAGCCCATCCTCGACGAAGATGAGCTGATCGAGCGGCATCCCCTGAACATCGATGCCGAGAACATTACGATCGTGGCGGTGGAGGATATCTTCCAGCGCTAGCGCGTGCCGCCGGCGCCCGCGCGACGCGCGCGAGCGACCGGCGTCAACGGAAGACAGGCGTCGATGCGATCAGCACCTCACACACCGCTGAACCTTTCGGCCGACGAGTTCCGCGCGCTCGGCCATGACCTCGTCGACCGGATCGCGGAATTCCTCGCGTCCTTGCCCGAGAGGCCGGTGACTCGCGCAAGCACGCCGAAAGAGATCCGGGCGCGCCTGGGCGCGCCCGGTTTGCCGGAGCGAGGGGAAGATCCGGGGGAGCTGTTGCGCAATGTTGCCGATCTCATGTTCGAGCACTCGCTGCACAACGGCCATCCGCGCTTTCTGGGCTATATCACCTCTTCGGCGGCGCCGCTGGGTGCGCTCGCGGAGATGCTCGCCGCGGCGGTCAACAGCAACGTCGGCGCGTGGGAGCTGTCGCCCGTGGCGAGCGAGATCGAACGGCAGCTGATTCGTTGGCTCGCAGAGCTCATCGGCTATCCGAGCGACTGCGGCGGTTTGATGGTGAGCGGCGGCAATGTCGCCAACCTCATCGGCTTCTTCGCGGCGCGCCGCGCGAAGACCGCATGGGACGTCAGGACGTCGGGCCTGTATGCCGACGGCCGCCGCTTGACCGTGTATGCCTCGGAAGCTACCCATACCTGGATACAGAAGGCCGCAGATCTTTCGGGCATCGGCACGGAAAACATCCGCTGGATCGGGACCGACGCGCGTCAGCGGTTGCGCCTCGACGAGCTCGAACGGCGGATCGAGGCGGATTCCGCCGCGAATCGCCTGCCGTTCATCGCCGTCGGCGCAGCCGGCACCGTCGGCACGGGCGCGGTCGACCCTCTACCCGCGATGGCCGCGGTCTGCAGGCGCCACCGCTTGTGGTTTCACGTCGACGGCGCCTACGGCGCGCCCGCGGCCGCCTTACCCGGCGCCGGCGAAGATCTGCGCGGTCTCGCGCTCGCCGATTCCCTGGCGCTGGACCCTCACAAATGGCTCTACAACCCGCTGGAGGCCGGATGCGCGCTCGTCCGGGATCCGAGACACCTGACGGGCGCCTTCAGCTTCCATCCCGACTACTATCGCTTCGAAGCAGACGACGACGACCCGCGCGTCAACTTCTACGAGCACGGCATTCAAAACTCGCGCGGCTTCCGCGCGCTCAAGGTCTGGCTGAGCCTGCGCGCCGTCGGCAAGACGGCGTACGTTGCCATGCTCGAGCGGGACATCGCGCTCGCCGGGCGACTGTACGACGCGGCCGAGAAGCATCCCGAGCTCGAGGCGTTCACCCGCGAGCTGAGCATCACGACCTTCCGCTACCGGCCCGCCGATCTCGCGTACGGCGGCGAAAGCGTCGAGACTTATCTCAACGAGCTCAATGAGCGTCTGCTCGGCGAGATTCAGAGCGGCGGCGAAGCGTACGTCTCCAATGCGGTGCTCGCGGGCCGCACGGTCCTGCGCAGCTGCATCGTCAACTTTCGCACGACCGAGAGCGATATCGATGCATTGCCCGAGATCGTCACGCGCCTCGGACGGTCGATCGACGGCGCGCTGCGACCCGATTCGCTGCGTTGATGCCGCGTCGGCGGCCTCGCGTCGCATCAACGCCGCCCCGTGTGAACATAATGCCTGCCGTGGCACCTCGCCGTTTCGGCCGCAGAGAGCTATGATTTTCAGCCTATTCGAGGGCAAGTGGGTCGCGGACGCGCTGGGCGATGTTGGAGTTCATCTACAGCCAATTCGAGGAAACGGTGTTCGATGTCGGCATCGGCGTAGCGGTTTGGCTGGTCGCGCTCGCGCTGCCGTTTCGCGGGTTGCGCGGCAAGAAGGAGATCGGCTGGGACGTCGTCGGTTATTTCGGGTCGGCGGTATTCGGGTTAATGATCGTCATCGGCCTCGAGGAACCGATTCTCGATTGGGCCATCCCTAGAATGGACGTTTGGCGCGCATCCTATGCGCAGCTTCCCTCCTGGGCCGTGTTGCTCCTATACGTCGTCGCAGCCGATCTCGGCAGCTACTGGGCGCATCGGCTGCTGCACACACGCTTTCTCTGGGACGCGCATGCCTGGCATCACTCGCCTAGATACTTGTATTTTCTGTCGGGCACTCGGGCGGCGCCGATACACATCGTCGTTCTGATAGCGCCTACGTCACTGGCTTATTTGTTCTTTCCGTACGAGACGGCTTTTCTTGTCGCATTTGCGCATGCGGCATTCCAGGTCGCCAATCAGCACTACATACACTCGAATCTCTGGGTGCCGTTCCCGAAGCATCTCGAGTACGTATTCGTAACGCCGCGATTCCACTTCGTGCATCACGCCCGCGACAGAAAATATAGCGACAGCAACTACGGCTTCATCTTTTCGATATGGGACCGGTTGTTCGGAACCTACACGGAACCCGATAGCGTGCCCGCCGATGCGCCGCTCGGCTTGGGCTACGAGATCGGCAATTGGCGTGCGTTTTTCGGCCTGCCGCCGGCTCGCTAGTCGATCGTCCGCTAGCTCAGGGCGCGCGCCAGAAACGGCAGGCTCCGATCCATGCGGTAGTCGATACCCGAGTGAGTGTCGTCGAACTCCTCGTAACGGTGCACCACGCCGACCTGCCCCAGACGCTTGGAGAGAACCCGGCTGCCGTAGTGAATGTGGTACTGGTCCCGCCAACCGCAGTCGATGAAGATGCCGCGCAGGCTCTTGAGGTTGCCGCGGTAGCGATCCACGAGCCGGATCGGATCGTGCTTCAGCCAGTTGCGCCAACGCGCCTCGATGAGCTCGCCGGTTTCGAGGTTGAACGGCAGCCGGAAGCCGTTGGGCGCATCGGGATCGGGATCGTAGCTTGCCGCCATCGCCAGGTTCATCAGGCAATGCACCTCGGCGGTGCTCGGCGAAGGTTTGCTCCAGATTGCCTGCAAGAACCGGCGCACGCGCCCGTCGTCCAGCCCCGCGTCGGCGCCGAGCTCTTCCGCGGGAACGTGAATCGCGCCGGCCCTGCGTTTGCGCCGGCGGTGCTTGGCAAGCTCGTTCAGCGTGTTCGGCCAATCGGCGCGGTAGACGAAATCGAAATAGGCATCGCCGGAGTGGACGGCGATCGCACCCCAGTAGCGCGCATAGCGCATCCCATGGATCATCGCGCCGTAGCCGCCCGACGACTTGCCGAAGCAGCCCCGGTGCTCGCGCGAAGCCTGCGTGCGAAACTCGCGGTCGACGAACGGCACGAGCTCGCGGGTCAGATAGTCCGCGTAACGGCCGACGGCCGAGGAGTTGATGTATTGATTCCCCCCCAACGCGGTAAAGCAGTCGGGAAACACGATGATGCACGGCGGCAGCTTGTTCTGATGAACCAGCCTCGCCGCCTGCTCCGGCACGTTGTCGCCGAAGGCCCGCCAGTTGGTGTGCGAGCGCCCCGATCCGGCGTAGCCGACGAGGTCGAACAGCACCGGAAAGCGCCGGCCGCGCCCGCGGCCGTGGTTTTGGTCGTATTGCGGCGGCAGCCAGATGTCGATCAGTCGCGTCGACGGATCGCCGAGCGCATTGTCTGCCAGCGCCTTCGAAGCGTGCTCGAGCGTGACGGTTCGGCCCCCAGGCCACTTTGCGCGCTTCATCGCCATGTGTTGCTCAAGAGTATAAGGCATCCGATCGCGCGGGCGGATCCTGAGGTCCGAGCAGACGACCACCCAGTTCGGGTAATATTCACCGAAAACGACGAAGGGGGCTCTCTGAGATGTTCATGAGATTCACCGTCTCCATGCTCGAAAGACGTTTCGCTCCGTCGAGATCCGGAGCATGCGTTCCGCTCGGGGCCGTGCTCGCGGCATCGTCGATCCTTCACGTCACTGTCTCGCATGCGCAAGCGCCGGAGCCCGTAGACCTTTCCGGCGTTTGGAGCACGAACAGCTTGGATGCGCTCGAAAACCCCGCATGGGACATCGTGGGGCTGTTTTCCTGCCGATGCGCCGCAGAGACTTACGACTACCTGGACTCGCTCTTGTACGATCCATCCAACGACCGCATGTCCGCCAAGGAGATCATCGACGCCCTGGAAACACATACGTTTGAGGTCATCGCTGAGCGGCTCACGGAGACCGGCCGCGCCGTCGGCGCGGCATTCGATCTCGCCGACGATCCCGCGATTCAGTGCGAGCGTTTCGGCACTTTCAGAACCGTATTGCACTCCGACCCGATCCTGTTCGAGATCCACGCGGATCACATCATCATCAAAGGCGAAGACCTGACCGTGGATCGGACGGTGTACATGGACGGTCGTCCGCATCCCGAGAATGGTCGGAAAAGTCCTGTCGGGCATTCGATCGGTTGGTACGAGGACGGCGCTCTAGTCGTGGAGACCGTGGACGTGGCGGCCGGTCTCGTGGACGATCAGCTGGCCATGCACAACAGCGACCAGGCGCGAAGCATCGAACGCTACACGGTCAGCCCGGATGGCCGGGGGCTGAACGTGGAGTTCACGCTGGAGGATCCCGTGATGCTGAAGGAACCCCTGACGATCAGGCGACTGCGAGTCCTGACGCCGGATACCGCGCTCGATCGACGGCCCTGCGACACCATCGCCGGGCAGTTCTGAGAGGTGACACGTTGTGAACGGCAAGACTCCGATCCTCCTCTGCGGCCTGTTGACGATCGCATCCCCTGCGGCGTCCCACCACAACTTCGCGGCGCACTATCGGGTCGAAGAGACTATCGAGATCTCCGGCGTCGTCACCGAGTTTCGCTTCGTGAACCCTCACGCACGGGTTTATGTCGCCGTCACCAACGAGGGCGGTGAGATCGAGCAGTGGATGGCGGAGGGAGACGCCTCGGTCGGGCTCAAGAGATCCGGCTGGACCGCGGATCAGCTCAAGCCGGGAGATCGCGTCGAGATCACCGGAAGCCCGTCACGTAACGGCTCCAACACGCTGAGCTGGCATGCCATCGCGCTGGCAGACGGCACCTTGTTCGGTGGCGGCGACGGCCGCGAGAACGAGCGTCTGCGAATCCTCGATCGAGGCCTTGCAGAATTCCGCGGGCAGCGCGGGCGCTAGCCGAGGATAGAGACATGACTCTACGTCTACGCGGATTCGCAGCCGTCATCTCGCTGTTGCTCGCGGTTTTCGGCGGCGAGCGGGCGTACGCGCAGTCCGAGCCGCTCAAGATCGGAATTATCGGCACCGGCCGTATCGGCGGGGCGCTCGCACGGCATTGGATCGATGCGGGACACGAGGTGTTCATGTCGTCGCGAAATCCCGAGCAGCTTCAGGGCTTGGCAGATGAGCTCGGTCCGCGGGCCCAAGCCGGTACGCCGCGGGAAGCGGCGGCGTTCGGCGAGGTGCTCCTGGTTTCGGTTCCCTACGCGGCCATGCCTCAGATCGGGGCCGATTATGCGTCCGAGCTCGCCGGCAAGATCGTGCTCGACACCAGCAATCCGGTCGAGCGGCGTGACGGCGCAATGGCGATCACGGCGCTCGAGAAAGGCAGTGGCGTCGCGTCGTCGGAGTTTCTCGCCGGAGCCAGGGTGGTCCGGGCATTCAACTGCATTCCGGCCGAGTCGCTCGCCAACCAGCCGAACCGGCAACCTGCAAGGATTGCCATTCCGCTCGCGGGCGATGATATGGAGGCACTCGAGGTCGCGCAGCGGCTGGTCGACGACGCGGGCTTCGACGGCGTGGTCGTCGGCTCGCTCGGAGTTGCGCGCCACTTCGATCTCGGTCAGCCCTTGGCCCGCGGCAACCTATCGGCTGAAGAATATCGCGCGCTCATCGACGAGGTGCTCTAGGCGTCGACTCGGTGCTCGCGTACGGGAGGGCGCTGGCGCCCGCGGTCGCCGACCGTGAGCGAACGACGGGGAGATACGCAAATGTTCCGCTATTCTCGCAACGCTTTTTGGATCCTGCTTGCCGCTCTGCTGGTCGCCGCCTGCGGACGCGAAACGCCCGGCACATCGCTTGCCGGCAGCACGACCGAGCCGGCTGCCTCGCCCGACGCGCCGCCGCTGATCGCGCGCGAGCTCTTGTTCGGCAATCCCGAACGCGCGGGCGGAGCGATCAGCCCCGACGGCCGCTGGCTCGGCTACATCGCGCCGCGCGACGGCGTCATGAACGTCTATGTCGCGCCGAGCAGCGATCCCGACGCGGCCCGCCCCGTGACCAACGATCGGCTGCGGGGCATCCGCGGCTTCCGCTTCGCCTACACGGGCAATCACGTGCTCTACGGGCAGGACGTCGGCGGCGATGAGAACTTCCAAGTGTTTGCGGTCGACCTCACGACCGACGCGCAGCAGGCCTTGAGGCCGAGCGGTGCGCGGGCCGGGGTCGCGGCGCTCTCGAGCGCGCATCCGGATGAGGTCATCGTGTCCGTCAACGATCGGGATCCGACCTATTTCGATCTCGTGCGAATAGACCTGATGACCGGGGAACAGACGCGCCTGATCGAGAACACGGACTTCGCCCAGGTCTTCGTCGATCACGACTTCGCGCTGCGCTATGCATCCCGGCAGACCGACGACGGCGGGCAGGAGTATTTCGTCCGCGACCGTGACGAGTGGCGCAGCTGGACTACTGTGCCGCAGGAGGACGCGTTGACGACCGAGTTCGCCGGGCTCACCCACGACGGCGCGACGCTCTACATGCTCGACAGCCGCGACCGCAACACGGCAGGGCTGTTCGCGATCGACACCTTGACCGGCGCGCGCAGGCTCGTGCACGAGGACGTGCGCGCCGACGTCAACGGCGCGATCACGCACCCGGGGACCGGCGTCGTGCAAGCCGCCTCCGTAAACTATCTGCGCAACGAATGGACGGTGATCGACCCGGCGATTGCCGCCGATCTCGACGGCTTGCGCGGGCTCGGCGACGGCGAGATTGGAGTCACCTCGCGGCCATGCAGAGCAGGAACATTCCGGTGACCTACGTGCTGTTCCCCGACGAAGGCCACGGCTTCGCGCGGCCCGAGAACCGGCTCGCGTTCAATGCGGCCGCAGAAGAATTCCTCGGTACCTGCCTCGGCGGCCGTGTCGAGCCGATCGGCGATGACCTCAGCGGCTCGTCGATCGCGGTGCCCGTCGGCGCGGCGCTCTTGCCGGGTCTCGCGGCGGCCCTGGAAACGCTCGGGAGCCCGTAAGGTCTGGGCCCCGAGCGCCGCTCAGTCGACGATCGCCTGATAGGCGACGTTGATGAACCGGTCGCGCAGGCGACCGGCATCGCGCGGATAGCGTTGCGATAGGAAAATGCCGATCAGGCCCTCGCCCGGATCGACGAAGAAGCGCGTGTTGAAGAAGCCGCCCCAGTAGTACGTGCCCGGCGAGCCGGGGACACCCGCGCGGCCGGGATCCTCGACGACCGCAAAGCCCAAGCCGAATTTCCGTCCGGGCCCGACGCTGAGCTCGCCGATGCCGTTGCGGGTCATGAGTTCCACCGTCGTCGGGCTCAAGAGGCGCACGCCGTCGAGCTCGCCGCCGTTTAAGAACATTTGCAGCAGGCGCGCGTAGTCCGAGGCCGTCGACACGAGCCCGGCGCCGCCCGAGTAATAGGTGCGCGGCCCCTTGAAGTGATACGAGCCGGAATAGACGAGATAGCCGGCCTCGATCGTCTCGTCGTCAGCGAGCTCGCGCAGGCCGCCGCGGTCGTCAGGCACGTAGACGGACGCGAGGCGCTCGACGTCGGGTGCGTCGAGATAGAAATGCGTGTCGTGCATGGCGAGCGGCGCGAAGATCCGCTGCTCGAAGAACTCCGCGAGCATCATGCCGGAGACGACCTCGACGAGGTGGCCGAGCACGTCGACCGAGAGCCCGTAGGCATACTCGGTGCCCGGCTCGAAGAGCAAGGGCACGCTGCCGAGGCGCTTGCTGAGATCGGCAATCCGGCCCTCGGTCTGCGAAAGCCCGTCTGAGATGCCGGCGTCGCGATAGAGCTGCGCAATCGTCGCGCGCCGGCCCGCGTCGCCATTGAAGCCGTAGCTGATGCCCGACGTGTGAGTCAGCAATTGTTGGATCGTGATCTCGCCGCGCGCGCTGATCGCGTCGACGCTGCCGTCGTCAGCCGTGAGAACCCGGGGATTGCCGAGCTCCGGTATGAACCGCGATACGGGATCGTCGAGCAGGAAATGCCCTTCCTCGTGGAGCATCATGACCGCGAGGCTCGTGACGGGCTTGGTCATCGAGGCGATCCTGAAGATCGTATCGGCTTGCATCGGCTCGCCGTCGTCGATGTCCGCCATGCCGAAGGGCTGCAAATAGGCGACTCGGCCATGGCGGGCGATCAATGCCACGGCGCCGGCGATCTCCTCGTTCGCGATCGCAGCGTCGATGAGCGCCTCGACGCGCGCGAGGCGCTCGGATGACACGCCGAGGGCCTCGGGCTCCGCCATGGGCAAGCCCTGCGCCGCGGCGAGCTGCGCCGCGCTCGCTGCGACGAGCCCGAGCACTCGCGTGAGCCAGGCGCGCGGCGCGAACAATCCCAT
>Ga0302046_10000628_pt1 | contig 34915 bp, 25 predicted proteins | sample RVTome_11_FD_200261 | JGI IMG/M metagenome (GOLD analysis project Ga0302046, IMG submission 200261) | Soil microbial communities from uranium-contaminated site in the Upper Colorado River Basin, Wyoming, United States - RVT147D111 (version 2) ...
GCCCATCCCGCTGCGCGCACCCGTGACGAGCGCCCACCGCCCGGCGAGGGAAAAGTCCGCCGCCGCGCCTGCTGCGGTCGTATCGGGGTCGGCGGCGTCTTTCATCGGGAGGCGTAGGTAGCGGGCAGACGCACGATGAAGGTGGTCCCGCGACCCTCCTCACTTTCAAAAAGGAGCGTGCCGCCATGGCCCTGTGTGACAATGTCGTAGCTGAGGCTCAACCCCAGGCCCGTGCCACGGCCCGGCGGTTTCGTCGTGAAGAACGGCTCGAAGATACGATCATGCATCGCTGCCGGGATGCCCGGCCCGTTGTCCTCTACCCGTATCTCGACCTGATCACCGATCCGACGCGTTGAGACCTTGATCAAGGGCCTGTATGCCGCGTGGCCCTTGCCCGCCCGCTCATAAACCGCGTCGAAGGCATTATCGACGAGGTTCAACAACACCCGGCCGAACTCCTGCGGCATCGTCTCCACAAGGCCCACCGCTTCGCCCAGGTCTCGCTCGATTTCCACGCTGGAACCGGGCGTCTGGGCTTTCTTGCCGTGGAAGGCCAGGTGGATGTACTCCTCCACCAGGGCATTGAGGTCAGCGGCCTGGCGTTGCCCTCTGCCGCCCCGCGCATGCTGCATCATGCTCTTGATGATGGCATCGGCCCGTAACCCGTGCTCCTCAATCTTCGCCGCGTTCTGTTCGAGATCGGCCAGCAGTTCCTCAGGGTTGTCCTCCCCGGTGATCAAGGCCTGGCGCAAGTCCTCGACGAGATCCCTGGAAAGCACGGCGAAATTGTTGACGAAGTTGAGGGGGTTCTTGATCTCGTGGGCGATGCCGGCGGTGAGTTGCCCCAGCGACGCCAGCTTCTCCTGCTGCACGAGCCGGTCTTGCGCCGCCCGAAGCTCCTCCAGCGAATGCTCAAGGCTGCCGGCGTACTGGTTCGCCTGCTCCTTCGCGCGCTCGGCCTCATACCGGGCCTGCTCCAACTCCTCGGCGTGCCGCTTCTGCACCGTCATGTCGCGAAAGAACCAGATGCGCCCGTAGTAGTCGCCCTCGCTGCTGATGACCGGGGCGCTGTAGCGGTCGAATACGCGACCGTCGCGCAGCGCGATCTCGTCGCGAGCCTTCTCCTCCGGGTTGTCGTAGAGGTAGGCGACCCGCGCCAGAAACGCCTCCGGGTCGTAGAGCTGAGCCAGCACCGTCTGGATGGCCGCCTCGTCGGATCGGGAAGCGACGACCTCGGGCGGCAGGTTCCACAGTTCGACGAAGCGCTGGTTGTAGGAGAGGATCTTGCCCGCTTCGGAGACGACCAGGATCCCGTCGATAGAGGCTTCGCCCTGGGCTTCGAGGAGGGTCTTCTGGAGCCGAAGCGTGGCCTCGGCGCGTTTGCGTTCCGTGATATCGCGCGAGTTGACGACCACGCCTTCGGTCGCAGTGTCCGGAGAGAACGTCGTGCCCACCGATTCGATATAGCGCCAGGAGCCGTCCTTGTGCCGGAAGCGAAACTCGGCCGTTACGGGCGTACCGGGATGTGCTGCGAGCCATTGCAGGCGCTCCTGGGTAGGCGCCACGTCTTCAGGGGCCATATACTCGAAGGCGTTTTTCCCGACCATCTCTTCCGGCGCGTGGCCGAGCATGTGCGTCACGGCCGGGCTCTGGTAGTGGATAAGGCCCTGCATATCCAGAATCGAGATCAAGTCCGAGGCATTTTCGGTCAACCGCCGGAAGTGCTCCTCGCTCCGGCGCAGGGCGGCCTCGGCCTCCACACGGTCGGAAATGTTGCGCGCGACGGCAATCACGACATCCTGCCCGAAGTAGGTCGACCGCTTGATGACAACCTCCTTGGGAAAGATGGTGCCGTCCTTGCGGCGGCCCCACCAGTCGAAGCGTTGCGGCTCGCCGGCCACCGCCCGGTGAAAACACGCCATCGCGGCATCGACGTCCACCCGTCCAGGAGCCGCCAGGAGGCCGGGCGTCTGACCGACGAGTTCTTCGCGGGTGTAACCGTAGGCGCGTACAACGGCTTCATTCACGTTCAGGAACCGTCCTTCGAGGTCCTGGATGTAGACCAGTTCGGTCAGGTTGTCGAAGAGGCTTCGGTAGCTTTCCTCGCTCGCGCGCAGGGCCTCCTCGGTCTGCTTGCGCTCGGTGATGTCGATGAGGGCGGTCGCCAAAGCCGGCACCCCGTTGTAGGCGAGGCGCTGCACCGACAGCGAAACCCATCGAGGGGTATCGTCGGTCCGTTTGATGCGTAGTTCCAGGTCGCGGACGTATCCCTGCCGCCGCACGGTCTCGACCACTTTAGGACGATCTGCAAGGTCGAAGTAGAAGTCCGGCGTCTTCCGCCCCCTCAAGCTTCCGGGAGCAGCGCCGAGGAGTGCTTCGAGGCGGTCGTTGGCATAAAGGACGGCACCGTCGTCCAGCCTACTCAGCAACAAGGGGGTCGGGCTGGCCTCGACGATGGCGCGGAAGCGCTGCTCGGCCTGGGCCAGCTCCGCCGTCCGGTCGGCGAGTTCGGCTGTGCGCGCGGCAACGCGCTGCTCCAGCTCGTCGTGTGCCCGTTGCAAGGCGGCCTCGGCCTGCTTCCGCTCGTCAATGTGGCGTACGCTGGCGAGGATACGGGCATCCCCCAGGATGCGTACCCGATGGAGGCTGACCTCCACCCAGAACCGCTCGCCCGTCTTTCGCCGCACCAGCCACTCGAAGCGTTGCGGCTCGCCCTCGGCGGCGCGGCGGACGTACGCCTGCGCGCGCTCGCCGTCGAAGGGCGGCCGGCCGTCGCTGATCCCGCCGATGCCCAGCGCCTTCAACTCGTCGAGCGTACAGCCGTGGAGTTCACAGGCCTTGCGGTTCGCATCGAGGATGGCCCCGGTCTCAATATCGTGCACGAAGATGGCGTCGCTGGCGAGCTCGAAGATCGTTCGGTAGCTCTCCTCACTCGCGCGCAGGGCCTCCTCGGCGGCCTTCAGTTCCGTAATATCCTGGCCCGTGCCGAACATCTGGTTCGGCGCGCCGTCCGGGCCGAGTACCACGTCGCCTCGGGCATGGAGCAACCGGGTCGTACCATCCGGCCGGACGATCCGATGCAGGAACTCATACGGACGTCCCTCGCGGCGGGCGTTCTCCACCGTGCCGAGAACCAGAGCGCGGTCGTCCGGGTGAAGGCGCGCTACGAAGTCCTCAAAGGCGATCTCCCCCCCGTGCGGGGGAAGGCCGTAGATGCGAAACATCTCGTCCGACCAGACGACGCGATCGCTACCGATCATCCAGCACCAACTCCCGAGCCGGGCGAGGGACTGCGCTTCGCGGAGCTGCCGCTCGCGCTCCTGGATCGCCTCCCCGGCCTCCTTTCGCTCCTCCGCCAGGCGCAGGTTGGCCAGCGCCGTCGCCGCCAGCGACGCGATCACTTCTATAACTTCCACATCCAGCGCCGTGTACAGGTCGGGGGTGTAGCTATGGACGGCGAGGATACCTATTACCTCGTCCCCCGAAAGAATCGGACTGCGGATCACCGACGCGGAACGTCGCCCGGTTTCGGTAAGCCGGGCACCCTGCGCGGCCGGGTCGTCCGCCCGGAGGGTCAGCAGCGACCGGCGCTCCCGGATGACGCGCGCGCCCGGCGTGCCGGCGGCGGAAACCCTGCTCGGCGGGCTGGCGAGACCGGCATCATAGCCGCCGAACCCCTGAAAAGTGTCCGTCTCGGCGTCGTAGCCCAGGACGAAGAAGGCGTCGAACGGGATCACCTTTCGGCAGGCCTCCTCCAGCACGTTCCGCAGAGCCTCGCGAGAACCGGCTCCGATCACCCCGGCCGCGGCCGCCGCGACGGCACGCAAACGGCCTACCGGTGGCTGCGCCTCCGGCGCCGCGTCTTTGCCGTTCTCCTGTTCGCGATCTTCAGCGGGACGCGAAAGCGTTTTAGCATTTTCTGAAGACGACGATGTACGGTTGGTAGTATGCCTCATCATGTGAACCGTCCAGTAGGCACAGCGGCGAGGTCCCGGCAGCGAAATGTTCTCTCCAAAGGCTAAAGAAATATCCTGCCCGGACGCCGCGAACACTACGCTGCCTACTACAAGTTCCAATTTGCCGTCGAAAGCCGTCCATAGCAGCAAGCGGACACGAGATCAGCCGCGCCTGCTGCATCGGGCCGGAGGGCTTCTTTACCCCTGGCCCGAGACCACCGGCCCTGTAACTTCCGTTTGTTCAAGTCGTCAGCCGGGACGATGCTTCCGGCTTGCCTCTGCGTGCAAGGCTCCGTAGCTTGCCGATGAGCGGGCTAGCCCACGGTACCTGGATGCATTCAGAACCCCGCTGTTTTTTGGCCTTTACCATTCTGGCATCATCGCGCTATGATCCCGAAGGAGCTCCTCAGAAAAATTCGACGGATCGAGATACGTACGAAAGGGCTGGTCAACAACGTTTTTGGAGGAGAGTACCACTCGGCGTTCAAGGGGCGCGGGATTGAGTTCTCCGAAGTACGACCGTATCAATTCGGCGACGACATCCGTTCGATAGACTGGAACGTGACGGCGCGAACGGGCGAGACGTTTGTGAAGATCTTCGAAGAGGAGCGCGAACAGACCCTGGTGCTGGTCGTCGATATCTCCGGCTCCGAAGACTTCGGCTCATGCAACAAGTTCAAGCGCGAGATCGCCGCCGAAATATCGGCCATCCTGGGTTTTAGCGCCATCAAGAACAACGACAAGGTGGGTCTGTTGCTGTTTTCGGACCAGGTGGAATTGTTCGTACCGCCCAAGAAAGGCCGGCGCCACGTGCTTCGGCTGATCCGTGACCTGTTCGCGCACGAGCCGAGGTCGCACGGTACCCGCCTGTCCGTCGCGTTGAACCATGTGTTGCATGTGCTGCACCGTCGATCGATCGTGCTCGTCATCAGTGATTTCTTCGATGCTGATTTTGAAAAGCCGCTGCGGCTGGTCGCCCAGCGGCACGACACGGTAGCCGTACACCTGCAAGATCGGCGCGAACAGGAACTGCCGTCGCTCGGGCTGGTTGACGTGACCGACCCGGAAACCGGCGAGTCGCTCTTGCTCGACACGCGCAGCCGGCACGCCCGCCTGACGTTTGCCGCCCACGCCGAGCAACAACGCGCCGAGATAGCGACCCTGCTCCAGCGCGCTCGGGTCGATAGCGTCCAGATCCACACGGAGAAGGACTACGTCGAACCGCTCGTTCGTTTTTTCCGCCAGCGCTCCAAGACGTGGTGATGGTTCGAATGTCCGGTATGCGCTCCTTTGCGGGCTTCTGCCTCGGCCTGTTGGTATGGTTCGCCGGAGCCGGGCTGACGGCCTCCTCCGCCTGCGCACAGCGTGTAGAAGCCTACCTGTCTGCCGACAGCGTCTCCGTCGGTGACCGCTTTACGCTGACGCTCGTAGCCCTGCACGGCTTCGCCTCGCAGCCCCTCTTTCCGGACCCTTCGGTGCGCGACTCTACGTTCGGCGACCTGGAAGTGATCGGGGTGGCGTCGTCGGGCGGACGCTACCTCGGGACGGATCACCCCGGCGCCCGGCTGGACAGCGTCGTCTTCGAGGTGACGACGTTCGCGCTCGACACGGCGCTCGTGCCTCCCCTGCCGGTCTACTTCACGGCAGATGCAAACGCGGATACCGCGCAGGCGGCGTCGGCGCCGTTGATCCTGCCCGTGATTTCGCTCGTCGCGCCCGATGCCGCAGGCATCCGGGACCTGACCCCCCTGGTCGAGTTTGCGGGCCCCGTATGGCCCTATGTGCTGCTCGGCCTGGCCCTCCTGGCCCTCGGCGCGCTGTTGTTCTTTTACCTGCGGTCGAAACGGCGGACCCCTGAACCGGAACCTTTGCCTCCACCGCCCGAACCGCAGGTCTCGCCCTACGAAGCGGCGCTCGCACGCCTGCGCATGCTCGACGGCACCGACCTGGACACCCCGACCCGCGTCAAACCGTTTTACGTCGAGTTGTCCGACGTGCTGCGCACCTACCTGGAAGACAGCCTGAGCATCCCCGCCCTCGAGCGCACCACGCGTGAATTGATGGGCGAGTTCGAACAACGTACGGTACGCCACAAGCTCCCCGGCGGCGCTCCTCAGCGGGTGCACGGGATTCTGGAACTGGCCGACCTCGTCAAGTTTGCCGACGTCAGGCCGCCCGCGTCACAGAGCCGTATGGCCCTGGATGAAACCCGTAAGACCGTGGATGTCATCGAAGCCAAGTTGCGCCAGATTGCCATGGAACGCGCGCGCCTGGCTCCTCCCCCCGACGAGACCCGAGCGCCGAAAGAAAACGTCCCCGCCGAAGCCTGACCGCGTAGCACCTCGTTGCGGCCGTGCTCACGTTCCCCGGAACCCTCCACTCCCGGCCCCTGCTGCCCTACCGACTGCCCCTGGCTGACCTGCGAATATGGCTACGCAACCCTTCTCTGATGAACTGGTGGATCGCCTCGCGCATGCCCGGCACATCGCCGTGCTGACGGGAGCCGGCATCAGCGCGGAGAGCGGGATCCCGACATTTCGCGACCCGGGCGGGCTGTGGCAACAATTCAAGCCGGAAGAGCTGGCCAACGTCAACGCTTTCGTGCGCAACCCGCAACTCGTACAGGCGTGGTACCTGCACCGCCGCAAGCTAGCCCTGGAAACAATGCCCAACCCCGGCCACCAGGCCCTGGTTGCCCTGGAAGAGCGCGTCCCGGATTTCCTGCTCATCACCCAGAATGTAGACAACCTCCACCAGCGGGCCGGGAGTAAGAAGATCGCCGAGTTGCACGGCAACATCACACGGAGCTACTGTATCGACTGCGGCCGGGAAGCCAACGACGCAGCGATGGAACCGGCCGCCTCGGGGTCGATTGCCCTGTGCAGCGCGTGCGGAGGCTACATCCGCCCCGACGTTGTCTGGTTCGGTGAGATGTTGCCGCAAGACGCCATCAGGGAGGCCAACGACGCGGCCCGGCGGGCCGAGGTCTTCCTGAGCATCGGCACGAGCGCCGTCGTCTATCCGGCGGCCGGCCTTCCCCTGACGGCCCGGCAAGGCGGGGCCTACGTCGCCGAGATCAACGTGGAAGCCAGCGCTATCGCCCGCTATATCGACGAGGTGGTGCTGGGCAAGGCCGGCATTGTGCTTCCGGCCCTGCTGGACGCTATACAAAAACGGTGACGCGATAAAAAAGGGGACGCATGCGCTTTGTGCTTTGCCGATCCTGCCCCGGCGGCGCTCGCCAGGCAACGAAGCCGGTCCAATGAAGTTTAAGAGCCTAACCGAAGAATCGACATGGAATTTGCGCATCCACAATGGCTGGCATTGCTGATCCTGGTTCCCCTGCTGGGAGCCTGGGAATGGTGGCAGGCACGCCGCAAGGCGGGGCTTCGCTTCAGCAACGTAGCCTCGGCCAAAGCCGTCCCCAAGACCCTCTGGACCCGCCTGGGCGGTCTGCCGGCGATGCTCCGCATGGGCGCCCTGACCCTGGGGATCCTGGCCCTGGCCCGCCCCCAGGAGCACAACGTCACCCAGGAACGCTTTGCCGAAGGCGTCGACATCATCCTGGTGCTCGACACCTCGACGTCGATGCGCGCCCAGGACTTCCAGCCCAACCGCTTTGAGGCGGCCCGCGACGTCGCCGCCGAGTTCATCCGGGGGCGCGTCTCCGACCGGATCGGCCTCATCGTCTTTGCCGCCAAGGCGTTTACCCAGACGCCCCTCACGCTCGACTATCAGTTCCTCCTGCGCATGCTCGGCGAGGTAGAGGTAGGCGCGATCGAAGACGGCACCGCCATCGGGACGGCCCTGGCTACGGCAGTCAACCGCCTCAAGGAAACCGAGGCCGAGAGCAAAGTGATCATCCTCCTCACCGATGGACAAAACAACCGCGGCGAGGTCGATCCCGTGACGGCCTCCGAAGTAGCGGCTACCCTCGGGGTGCGCGTCTACGCGATCGGCGTAGGCACATACGGAGAGGCCCCTTTCATCATCGATCATCCCTTTGCGGGCCGGCAGCGCCAGATGGTTCCCGTCGAGATCGACGAGGACATGTTGCGTTCGGTTGCCTCCAACACCGGCGGACAATACTTCCGCGCTACCAACAAACAGGGGTTGCGTAACATCTACGAGGAGATCGGAGAACTCGAAAAGACCAAGATCGAGACGCGGATCTACACCGACTACGAAGAGCGCTACGCGTTTTTCCTGTGGCCCGCCTTCGGCCTCGTGCTCCTCGAAGTGTTGTTTTCGACGACAAGGCTCCGACGATTCCCATGAACAAGCGTTCAGCCTTCAGCGGCCAGCCGTCCGTTTTTTTCCTGGCGCTGCCGGCTTTCACGCTGAAGGCTGAACGCTGCAAGCTGATTGCTAAACAATGGCCTGGTTGCATCCTGAATACTTGTGGGCGCTGGTGGCGGTGCCGGCCGTCGTGGCGCTGTTCCTCTGGGCGGCCTGGCAGCGACGCCAGGCCTTCGCCCGGTTCGGAGAAAGCGATCTGGTGCGCCGCCTTACAGCGGCGGTGAGCACACGGCGGCGGCGCTGGAAAGCCGCGCTGGTCGTGCTGGGCGTCTTGCTGATGGCCGTAACCCTGGCCGGGCCGCAGCTCGGCAGCAAGCTCCGGGAGGTCAAGCGCGAAGGCGTAGACATGGTCATCGCCCTCGACGTCTCGCTGTCGATGACGGCCGAAGACATCGCGCCCAACCGGCTCGAACGCGCCAAAAACGAGATCCAAAAGCTGCTCGGCAGTCTGCGCGGCGACCGCATCGGGCTCGTCATCTTCTCCGGCGACGCGTTCATCCAGTGCCCCCTGACCACGGACTACGGCGCCGTACGCCTTTTCCTCGACGTAGCCGACCCGGCATTACTCCCGACGCCCGGCACCGACTTCGGCGCGGCGCTCCGCATGGCCGTCCAGGCTTTCGACGCCCCGACCGAGGACGAAGGCGACGAACGTTCGCGTGCCCTGCTCATCGTCTCCGACGGCGAGAACCACGTCGCAGACGTGGACGCCGTCCTGGAGGAAGCACGCCGCCAGGGCATCGTGATCTTTGCGACGGGCGTCGGCGAGCCGGCCGGCACGCCGATCCCGCTCTACCGCAGCGGCCGGCGCATCGGCTACAAAAAAGACCTCAACGGCCAGATCGTGCAGACGCGCCTGGAAGAAGGCGCCCTTAAAGCGCTCGCCGAAGACGGCGCGTATTTTCGCATCGCACGCACCTCCAGTTCGCTGACGGAAATAATCTCCGCCCTCGAACGTTTAGATAAGACGGAGTTCGGCGCCGACCAGTTTGAAGAGTACGAGATCAAATACCAGTGGCCGTTGTTCCTCGCCTTGATGCTGCTCATGACCGAACGGCTGGTCAATGACCGGCGTAAAAAGAGCGCTTGACGGTTAAAGTACGTGCGTGTTTTGGTTGATTAGAAAAAAACACGCACCCCCAGAATACAGGAACACCCGAACACCTTCCGACCCCGCAGACCCGATGAAGCTGATCGTCTCGTTGCTCCTGTTACTCCTGCTCCCCCAGGTCTTCTCCGGGGACCCCAAGAAGCAAGGACGCCAGGGTAATGCCCTCTACAAACAGGATCAGTACCAGGAGGCAGCCGATGCCTACTCGGCCGGCCTGGCAACCTACCAGAACGGCAACGAGACGGATGCTACGTTCTACGGGCTCCAGAACAACCTCGGCGCCACCCTCTACCGAAAGCAAGATTTCGCGCAAGCCCAGGCGGCTTTTGGCAGTGCCATGGAAGCCGCCTCCAACGAGGCCGACTATGCCCGTGCGGCCTACAACGCCGGCAACAACGCGTTCAACAACGAGCAGGCGGAAGCCGCCCTGGATCATTACAGAAACGCCCTCCTTGCCGACCCTGCCAACGCCGACGCCAAGTTCAACTACGAGTTTGTCAAGCGCCAGTTGGAACAGCAGCAAAACCAGCAACAGCAAAACGATCAGGACCAGAACCAGGAGCAAAACGAGGAAGAGCAACAACAAGACCAACAAAACCAGGACCAGCAGCAGGATCAGCAAAACCAGGATCAGCAACAGCAGCAGGAGCAACAAAACCAGGACCAACAGCAGCAGGAGCAACAACAAGAACAGCAGCAGCAAGAACAGCAGCAGCAAGACCAACAGCTCAGCCGTCAACAGGCCGAGCGTATCCTTCAAGCGCTGGAAAACGAAGAGGAAGAACTGCTCCGCGAGGTCCAGAAAGTGAAGGGCCGCCCCCGGCGCGTCGAAAAAGACTGGTAAGAAAAACGCCGTGCGTTTTTCTGGAGCACGTTAAACCCCGATGCTTTTATGATGCACAGTGCCCCACCGATACGTCTGCTGGCAAGGTTGGTGCTCCTTACCCTTTTTGCGAATTTCGGGACGAAATTCGCAATGGCGCAGGAGGTGGACGTCCAGGCCCTGGTCAGCGAGACGACGATCGGCTCGGAAGAACTCGTGAGCTATCTGCTGGAAATCAAAGGCGTCGACTTCTCCGACATCGCCACGCCGCAACCGCCCGCGTCGGAAGGGCTCGCGCTGATTCAGACGACGCCGTCTACGCAGCGCAACTTTTCCCTCATCAACGGCAAGATGACGCAGAGCGTCGTCTTCCAGTGGAGCTATCGGCCCGTCCGCGAAGGCGCGGCGCAGATTCTCAAAGCGACGGTGACGGTCAAAGACAAGACGTACGAGACCGAGCCGGTACGGATTACCGTGGTGCCGCAGGCGCAGCGTCCCCAGCGCCGTGGTCGAAGCCGCAGCCCGTTGGATCCGTTTGCAAGCCCCGCCGCGCCGCCCGACGATGCGGAAGAAGCTCGTAGTGCCCTCAGCGAGCAAGACATCTTCATCCGTGCCGTGCCCAGCGCACGCCGCGCCTACCAGAACGAGCAGGTCACCATCGAATACCAGCTCTTCTTTCGCAACTATATCCAGCCCCGGCACAGCCGGCTGGCCGACTCGTGGGACGCCGAAGGATTCTGGCGGGAAGAACTCGACGTAGAAGCCCGCCCGATGCCGCGCACCACCATCGAAAACGGCCTGCGGTACAACTCGATCGTCCTCAAGCGCGTCGCCGTCTTTCCCACACGCAGCGGCACCCTGACGGTCGACCCCCTGCGCATCGAAACCGAAGTCTTTGCGCCACGCAGCCCCAGCGACCCGTTCAGCCGCTTTTTCTCCTTACGCAACCCGTACGAAACCATTGAGCGTGCCTCTCCGGCCATCGCCATCGAGTCCAGGTCGCTGCCGCCGGGAGCACCGGCCGCGTTTCACGGGGCCGTAGGCCGGTTCGACATGAGCGAGCAAATCAACCGCACGGAGGTCGAAGTAGGCGAGTCGATCCAGGTGACGGTGCGCATCTCCGGCACCGGCAACCTGGCGATGCTGGAGCCGCTACCCCTCAAAGCACCCGGTATCTTTGAAGCCTACGATCCTGAGGTCGAGATGGCGATCGACAGCGGCGGGCAACAGGTGCGCGGCCACAAAACATTTACCTACCTGCTCGTCCCCCGCTCCAACGGCACCTTCGAAGTACCGGCGATCGAATTTGCCTATTTCGATCCCTCAACCGAGCAGTATCGCACGCTTCGCTCCCAGCCGAGGAGCGTCCTCGTCACCGGCACCGCCGCCGCGCCCCTGGCCGCCAGCACCACCGCCACCGGCCTGCCCATCGACGACATCGCCCGTCCGCTGAGGCAGCCGCACTGGCGGCAACGTGACGAGGCATCGCTCTACAGCAACCCGTGGACGTACGCCCTGCTGGCACTCCCCCTTGTGTTGGTCGGCCTGACCTATGCGTATCGTCGCCACGTCACCCGGCTCGCGACGGACTCGGCGTACGCCCGCAATCGCCGGGCCCACCCGGTGGCCCGCAAACACCTGAAAACGGCGGAAACGATGCTCAGCGAAGAAGCGCCGCGCCGCTTTTACGAAGAACTCGAAAGGGCCGTCCTCGGCTTCATCGGCAACCGCCTCGACCTGGCCGAGCGCGGCCTGACACGCCCTGCGCTCGACGCCCGGCTCGCCGCCGCCGGTCTCGAACCCGGCATCCGTGCCGAACTGCAACGGTTTTTAGAGACGTGCGACGCGGCACGCTTCGCACCCGACCAGCCGTCCCGCACCCAGATGGACGCTTCTCTCGACCAGGCCCACCGGCTCATCGTCACCCTCGATGCTACCTTCAGCAAAGAGGCCGATGCTACCGTCTCTGAATAGTCAAGACCGATGCCGCTTCCCGTGGTCATAGATAGCGTCATGCTCCGCACCTTCTACCTCATCCTGGCGCTCGCCTTTATCGTCCCGAGCGCGGGGGCTCAGGTTACGGAGGCGGCACGCTACTTCGATGAAGGCAATGAGCAGTACGAACAGGGCGCATACCAGAACGCCCTGGCCTCCTTCGAACAAGCACTCGCCAGCGGCTACACCAGCGGCGCGCTGTACTACAACATGGGCAACGCCTACTATCGTCTCGATGCGTTGGGCCAGGCCATCCGGTACTATGAGAAAGCACGGCGTCTCCTCCCCGACGACCCCAACCTGCGCCACAACCTGGGCATCGTCCGCGCCCGGATCAACGCGCCGTTCTCGCCGCTGCCGACGCCGTTCTGGGTGACGTGGTGGAAACGCTATGTAGTCCGCACCGGGGCGTGGCCCTTCTTCGTCGTGGGACTGCTTTTCTACGGGATCACCGCCGCCCTCTACGGGTATCGCATCTGGACGGGGACGCGCAACCCCTGGCACCGCCGCGCACGCGCTGTCTCGGCGACCCTGGGCCTGCTGTTGCTCGGCGTCGCCTTCGGCGCTTCCCTCGATCACACGCTCGACCGGCAGGCCGTCGTCGTCGTCGATCAGGTAGCCCTGCGCGACGCACCGCAGGACGAAGCCTCCGTCGAAGTCGACCTTTTTGAAGGCGTTCTGCTCGATGTGCTGGGCCAGCAGGACCGCTGGATCGAAGTGCGCCTGCCTAACGGCGTGACCGGCTGGATACAGGCCGATACCACTGCCGACATCTAGTGTTCGCATGATGGAGCCCTTCATCGTCAGGCACGCCCACCCGGCCGGCTGGATCGAGGTCATCTGCGGCTCGATGTTCAGCGGCAAGACGGAAGAGTTGATCCGCCGCCTCAAGCGCGCCCAGTTCGCCCGGCAACGCGTGGAGATCTTCAAGCCCGCCCTCGACAAGCGCTACAGCGAAGGGAACGTCGTCTCTCACGACGAGAACGCCATCCCATCCACCCCCGTCGACGCCCCTGAACAGATTCTCCTGCTCGCCGGCGACGCCGACGTGATCGGCATCGACGAGGCGCAATTCTTCGGCATCGAGCTGGTGACCGTCTGTGAGCACCTGGCTAAAGCCGGAAAGCGGGTCATCGTCGCCGGCCTGGACCAGGACTACCTCGGCAAGCCTTTCGAGCCGACGCCCCAGCTGATGGCCGTCGCCGAACACGTCACGAAGCTGCATGCGATCTGCGTCGTATGCGGGGCGCCGGCCAACCATTCGCAACGTCTGGCCGCCAACGATCAGCGCGTGCTGATCGGCGCCCGGAACACCTACGAACCGCGCTGCCGGCGCTGCTTCGAGCGGGTGGTGCCCCCGCCGCCGGGGACGATCACAGCCGAGAAAAAACAGGATCCCTCCGGAGAAGCGGCTCCCGCCGTCTCTGCTTACCGGCGGGATCGCGCCCGATGAAATAGGCGCTCCGGCCTTCGCCGGCTGGGATCACCGGATGCACGTCGTCGTATGCCGTAGTAGCGCGCGGGTGTCCTTGCACGTCTGTTCCGGACCTGCTACCTTGACGCCCCGGGATGCTCCCCCAGGGAATGATCTTCTGCCCGACAGTGCCCTTCACGCCTTGCCCCAACGCCCGGATGTCCACGCAGCGATACCTCGTCACCGCCCGCAAATACCGGCCGAATCTGTTTCTTGAGTTGGTAGCCCAGGAGCATGTGACGGAGACGCTCAAGAACGCGCTTCGCCTGGACCGCCTGGCGCACGCCTATCTCTTCAGCGGCCCACGCGGGGTCGGCAAAACCACGGCGGCGCGTATCCTCGCCAAGGCCATCAACTGCACGACGCCACCCGACGAGCGAAGCGACCCCGCCGAGCCGTGCCGGCAGTGTGGCTCGTGCCAGGACTTCGAATCCGCCCGCAGCCTCAACATCTTCGAAATCGACGCCGCCTCGAACAACAAGGTCGAGGACATTCGCGACCTGCGCGAAACCGTCCGCATCCCCCCGCAGGGCAGCCGGAAAAAAGTCTACATCATCGATGAGGTGCACATGCTCTCCAACGCAGCGTTCAACGCGCTGCTCAAGACGCTGGAAGAGCCGCCGCCGCATGTGCTGTTCATCTTCGCCACCACCGAGCCGCACAAAGTCCTGCCCACGATCCTGTCCCGATGCCAGCGGTTCGACTTTCGTCGCATCCCCGTGCCGGACATCGTCGCCCACCTGAAGGAGATTTGCGAGCAAGAGACGATCACGGCCGACGAGGCCTCGCTGATGCTGCTGGCCCGCAAAGGCGACGGCGCGCTGCGCGACGCCCTCTCCGCCTTCGACCAGGCCGTCTCACTCTGCGGCACCGACCTCCGCTACACCGAGCTCGCCGATGCCCTGCGGGTGGTCGACGTCGACCTTTTCTTCGAGGTAACCCGGCACGTTGCGGAACACAACAGCCCCGGCATGCTGCACCTCGTCGAGCACATCGTCCGCTCCGGGTACGACTTGCAGGAGTTCCTCGTGGGCCTGGCCGAACACCTGCGCAACCTGCTCGTGGCCCTCACGATGGACGACGCCGGCCTCATCGAAGCCGCCGAAGCGACCCGTCTGCGCTACACCGAAACCGCCCGGGCGTTTACCGAGGCGGACCTGCTTCGCCTGCTCATGATTGCCGATGAAGCCGAAGAATCGATCAAGAGCAGCACCCATCCTCGCATGAAGCTGGAAATCGCGCTGCTCAAGATGGCCGGCCTGACGCACGCGGCCGACCTGCGTCAGGTACTGCTACAACTCGATCGGTTGGAAACCCTGGCGCGCGAAGGCAAACTGGCGCCCGGTCTCTTCGCTCCGGCTGAGACCCTGCAGCGAAACGCAAAACCGCCGGAAAAACCGGCGCCCGCCTCGGCTCGCCGCGCACCGCCCGCCCCTCAGCCGGCGCCACCCGCCGCCGCCGAGCCGCCGGAAGAAACGGCTCAGCCCGAACCCGCCGACGCTACGCCTGAAGGCATCGAAGAAGAGGTTGAAGCCGAATCGACCGCGCCCGACGACGACGTGTCGGAGCCAAGCGAAGCACCGCTGATCCTGCCTGAAGCCGAGGAAAAAGTGCCGGCAGCGCCGCACCACCCACCGGCCCCATCGACTGAAGAAAAAGAAGCGACACCTCCAGCCGCACCGTCAAACTATCCGACGCTCTTCGGGACGCCTCCGCTCCAGAAAAAAACGCCGCGCAACGCCGCAGCGGACGCATCCGTCGACCTCCTCGAGCAGCCGGAAAGAGCCGGCGTCGTAGCCACCATGAACGCCGTGGCGGTCGCATCGACTCCGGCGCTGCAGCGTATGGCCTCGGCGTGGTCCCGGTACGTCCAGACCATCAAGGACGAGCGCATCCACGTCGGGGCGTTGCTGCAACACACCGTTCCCCTGGACGTAGCGGCGCAAACCGTTACGGTCGGTGTACCCGACGCATTTCACCAACGCCTGCTCAACAACCAGCACGACTACCTGGTCAAACATTTGCAGGCGCTCGACCTGGAAAAGGTGGACCGGCTGGCGTTCACCGTGTGCGAGGCCCTGGAAGCCGACCCGGAGGCAGCCGGCGCGCCTACGGTCGATCCACAAGAATACCTCCAACGCAAACGACAGGAAAACCCGGTTATCCGGGCTATCTTCGAACAATTCGGCGGCGAGGTGGTCTGGTAACACGGCCCCGAAAGTCGAATCACATTCCAACGTAACAAGAGGGCGATCCATGGAAGGCCTGAATATGTCCGACATGTTTGGCAGGGTGATGGAGATGCAGCAGAAGATGGCCGAGGCGCAAAAGATGCTGGAGAGCAAGAGCGTCACGGCCGAGGCCGGCGGCGGCATGGTCAAAGTGACCGCCAGCGGCGCCCAGCGGATCACCGCCATCAAGATTGAGGATGCCGTCGTGGATCCGGACGACCTGGAAATGCTCGAAGACCTGGTCATCGCCGGGGTCAATAAAGCCCTCGACGAGGCAGCGAAGATGGCTCGCCAGGAATTGCAAAAGACCGCTGGCGGCTTCCTCCCACCGGGCTTCGACCTCGGCCAGCTCGGCTTATAATCTTTTTCTTTTTTCGTTCTTCGTACTCCAGCAACCCTGTGACAGTATGCTGTCTTTCAACCGGCGTACTTTGCCTCAATAACCGAGACGAACGAAAAAAGAAATGCATTTCACCTCTGAATCCGTCGAGGCGCTGGTCGAACAGTTTACGAAGCTGCCGACGATCGGGCGGAAGACGGCCCAGCGGCTGGCGGCGTACGTGCTGAAGATGCCGCGCGAAGACGTCGTCGCCCTGGCCAAAGCCCTCGTCGCCGTCAAAGACCTGGTCAAACACTGCCCGATCTGTCATAACGTGACCGACGCCGTCCCGTGTTCGATCTGCCGCTCCCCCCGGCGCGACCATACGATCATCTGCGTCGTCGAAGAACCTAACGATCTGATGGCCCTCGAACGCACGGGCGAATACCGGGGCGTCTACCACGTCCTCGGCGGCGTCATCTCGCCGCTCGACGGCGTCGGGCCGGACGACCTGACGGTCCGCGAACTCATCACCCGCGTCGACCCCTCGTTCAAGCACGTCACGGCGCTCCCGGCCGCGCCGAACGGACAAACCGCCGAGCCGCAGGTGGCCGAAACGGCTACGCCCTACGGCGACGAACGCCCGGACATCCAGGAAGTGATCCTCGCCGTCAACCCCGACGTAGAGGGCGACACCACGGCCTACTACATCTCCCAGCTCCTCAAGCCGTTCAACGTGCGCGTCACCCGGATCGCCCGCGGCCTGCCCATCGGCGGCGACCTCGAATACGCCGACGAAGCCACCCTCGCGCGCGCCCTTGAAGGCCGCAGCGCCCTCTGAGCCTGAATGTAACGTGCCGCGTTTTTCACAGCAGCCGATACTCCCGGCTACATCTCATGCAAAGAAGCACGGAAGCGCGATGTACGGACTGATTGGAAAAATGATCAGCGCTCCCGGACAGCGAGAGGCACTGATGGTCATCCTGCTGGAAGGCGTGGCCGACATGCCGGGCTGTTTGAGTTACGTGATCGCCCGGGACCTCGAAGATCCTGATGCGATATGGATCACAGAGGTCTGGGACAGCCAGGCAAGCCATGCGGCCTCGCTCTCACTGCCCGCCGTCCGGCAGGCCATTGCCCGGGGCAAGCCGCTGATCGCCGGCTTCGGCGAACGATTCGTAACGGAGCCTGTAGGTGGACAGGGACTTTAGCTTTCGAAGCGTAATCCGGAAGAAGTGCTTTTTACGCTTCAGGGCGAGATGGAGCCAGGAAGCTGAGTCCCACACCCACCACCACCACGGTGACGGCGCCGATCACGTTGTGCCACAGGAAAGACACGGACGGAGCCCCGAAGGTCACGGCCGCTACCACACCCATCCCGGCCAGAAGCCCGACGAAGGCGCCGAGGCCACGGGCCTGGGGTATCATCGCCAGCAGGAAAACGCCGAGGATCGAGCCGTAGAAAAACGAACCGAAGCGGTTCACCACCTCGATGAGCGACCCGAGTGTGGCGGCGTAGGTGGCGACGAAGCAGGCGAAGATGCCCCACAACCCCGTCGCCAGCTTGGAGACGGTGAGCAGGTGGGTGTCTGAAGCCTCCGGGCGGAACCACCGCCGGTAAAAGTCGATGACCGTGGCGGTAGACAGCGAATTAAGCTCGGCGGCGATGCTGGACATCGCGGCGGCGATGACGGCGGCGATGAAAAGGCCTGTCAGGCCGAGCGGCAATTCCCGCAACACGAAACCCGGGATGATGTAGTTGACGTCCCGGCTGGGCTCGCCTGTCACGCGTTCTGCCAGGGCCAGCGCGTCGGTTCGGATGGCCGTCACGTCGGCTTCTCGGGCCCGGAAGGTGTCCATGGTCCGGGCGGCGGCGGCGGCGTCTCCGGCATCCGTAGCGCTGGCTACGGCCCGGGCGGCCGCCACGCGGCGGGTGAATGCTTCCTGAAAGCGAGACTCCAGGGTGCTAAACTCCGCCGAGGCACCGGCCCGCACCTGGGCTTCGTGCGCCGGGTTGTAGAGCAGCGGCGGCGCCTGGAAGAGATAAAAGACGAAGACCAGCACCCCTACCAGAAGTACCAGGGCCTGGAGCGGGATCTTCCAGTAGGCGCTTATCAGGAGGGAGCTGCGCGCCTCGCCCACGGAACGCGCCGTCAGGTAGCGCTGCACCTGGCTCTGGTCCGTTCCGAAGTACGAAAGCATCAGAAACGTCCCCCCGATGATGCCGGACCAGAAGGTGTACGTTTCGTTGAGGTTGAACGAGAAGTCGAACACCTTCAGGCGCCCGGTCGAGCCGGCGATGTGGAGGGCGTCGTCCGCCGCCACGGGCAGCTTGAAGATCAGCACCACTACCACGGCCACCAGGGCGACGACGATGAGGATCATCTGCTTGACGTCCGCCCAGGTTACCGCCTGCACACCGCCGATCATGGTGTAGATCACCGTGGGGATGCCGATGAGCGCGACGGACCAGGAGAGGTCCCAGCCGAACACCGCCGAGAAAACCACCGACGGCGCCGCGATGATGGTCCCGCAGGACATCCCCCGCGAGAGGAGAAACAGAAAGCTGGTCAGCGAACGCGTCCGGGCATCGAACCGCCGCTCCAGGTACTCGTAGGCGGTAAAGACCCTGGCCCCGTGCAGGAACGGCACCAGGGTGACGCCCAGGATCACCATGGCCAGCGGGAGCCCGAAGTAGAACTGTATAAAGCGGATGCCGTCGGTAGCCCCCTGCCCCGTGGTGCCGATCATGGTCACCGCCGAGAGTTGCGTGGCCATGACCGAGAGCCCGACGGCCCACCAGGGCAAGCTGCGGTTGGCCAGGAAATAGCCTTCGATCTCATGGGTCCCACGTGCCCGCCGGATGCCGTCCACGACGACGTAGGCCAGGTACCCGATGACGATGATCCAGTTGATCGGATGCATAATGCGCCTTAGCCGTGGTACCGGAGTTGAAGGAGCAGGAGCAGCAACAACGCAAGGACCTGGACGGCCAGCACCTTGATCAGGGTGCTACGAAAGCCACGACGGTCGGAGACGGGCGCAGGTGAGGGCATGGGGCCAACCGTTGAGGGAGGGTCATGGGCGCGCGAAAACGCGGAGGGAACCTACCCGAAGCCCGTTGCAGGGGTTCCCCGCCGGGGAACCGACGGAACGAGCGATCGATGATGTTGAGAGAAAGAAAAGCGCTTCCCGGCAACGCACCGGCAGTTCAGCGGGAACTGAAAAAAGAGGGCATGCTATCACAACGCGTAAAATTACAACAAAGGAGCTTCTACCATTCGCTCTCCTTGCCCTTTTTCCCATGAAAATAACGGTTATCGGAGCAGGCGCCATCGGGTCCGCCGTCGCAGATGAGTTGCTGGCCGAGGCCAACGTGGCGCAAGTGCAAGTCTGCGACGCCCGTGTGCGGTCGCTTCAGGCGATGCGTGAGCAGGTGCAGGAAGACAAACGCCTCCGTTCGTTCCAGGTAGATGCCCGCGACCTGTCCGAACTCGAACCGATCATCAGCGGGAGCGCCTGTGTGGTCGGCTGCGTACAGGCCCATTTCAATCCGATACTGGCTGCCTTGTGCCTGTCGAAGGGCATCCACTACTGCGACCTCGGCGGCAGCAGTGCCATCATCGAGCAGCAACAGGCCCTCCACGAACAGGCCCGGGCGCAGTCGGTCTGGATCGTACCGAACTGCGGGCTGGACCCCGGCCTCGTCAACATCCTGTGCCTCTACGGGATGGCGCAGTTCGACCGGGTCGAGACCGTGCACCTGCGCCTGGGTGATGTCCCGCTCGAGCCCGAGCCGCCGTTCAACTTCCGCATCTCATGGTCGGCCGAGAAGCTCCTTGAGGATTACACGGCGCCCGTACACATCATCGAAAACGGCGGGATCCAGCAGGCCGAGCCCCTCTCTCACGAAGAAAATATTCGATTCCCTGAACCCTTCGGGGCGATGGAAGCCTTTTACACGGACAGCGGCCTGATCACCTTTGCACGGGATCTCATCGGCCAGGTACGCACCCTCGATCACAAACTGATCCGCTGGCCCGGCCACGCGGCACAGATGCGTTTCCTGTTGGCGCTGGGCTTCGGCGAAAACCGCTCTATCGACGTGCATACCCACCTGACGTACCGGGACGTGCTCCTGCGCCGGCTGCGTCAACGCCTGGGGGGCGTCTACCGTGATGCCGTCTTGCTCCGGGTGCTGGTGCAGGGCTGGCAGAACGGTCAGGCCCGGACGCTCGTCTACGAAATGATCGACCGCTACGACGAGGAGCAGTCCGTCTCGGCCATGCAACGATGCACCAGCATCCCGACCGCCGCCGTCGCGTTGCTCATCGCGTCGGGCCAGGTGCCCGGTGGCGGGGTGGCTCCGCCCGAAGCCGTCATCCCTCACCAGGCCTTCTACGACCTCGTCACCACACGCGGGCTCGCCATCACCACCACGTGGCACGACGGCTACGTCGATGTGGGCAATCCGGCGGGGTGATCCGAAGCCTATCGGGCCGTTCCGTAGGCCCGAAGGGTCGCGCCGTTGAGGGAGGCACCGGCCGGACTGCACAGGTAGACGACCAGTTCCACCAGGTCGAGCACCGGGACGCCCTGCTGATCGCTCCCTTCCTCGAAAAGGATGGTGGAAGGCGCCACCGCATGGGCTGTGATGCCGTCGCCGGCGAGTTCGTCGGCGACGGCTTCGACGAGGCGGACGACCCCGGCTTTGGACGCCGAATACGCACCCTGGCGGCCTCGGCCTCGGTCCGCGCCCTGGCCGGAAGCGATGCCGATGAGTCGACCGCCGCGCCCCTGCATCAGGCGTGCCGCTTCGCGGAAGCACAACAACGCGGAGGTCAGGTTGACGCGCATCACCCGGTCCCAATCCTCCAGGGCTGTTTCGAGAAACGGGCGGCCTTCCCACATGCCGACCGTATGCACGAGGGCGTCCACGCGGCCGAAAGCCTCACCGATCTGCTGGAAACATCCGACCACGTCGGCTTCCTGCGTGACGTCGGCCTGAAAAGCCCGGCCGGGCGCGTGAACGGACAACCTGCTCGGGTCTCGATCTACAGCGGCGATGGTGGCGCCTTCCGCAGCGAGACGTTGCATGACAGGCCCGCCCAGACGCCCGGAGGCACCGGTGACGACGACGACGGTGTCTCCCAAATTATGTGCCCTCATTATTCATCTCCTGTGGTTCAGGTGTAGTACTTCCAGGCTTACGACGACCCCGGAAAAGCCGATAGGGTTATGGGATCAGGCACTGGAAGTATGATCGTGCACAATACGCCAGCCTTCGGATCGTTTCTCAAAAAGCAGGGTGAAGAATCCCGACGGCTGGTCCTCGGCACGCTCCAGCCGATAGGCGCCGAAAACGAAGGCCCAGCGCGGCGAGAGCATACGCACCTCGTACAGGTCGAAGGTCAGGCGTCCCATCGCCGCCCGGTCCGGATAGGTCCGGTGGTATCGGTCCAGCGTGGCCTGCCAACCCGTAAAAACGGTGCCGCCGGAGGCAAAGCGGAGCGAGTCGGTGGCGACGTAGCCGTCCATGAAGGCTTCGACGTCGCCGCGATTCCAGGCTTCGACCTGCTGCTGCAACACGGCATGGATGGCGGCTTCATCGGCGGCAGGATCCGGCACGGCCTGCGAAGGCCCCGGGCGGCAGCCGAGCCCCCAGCAGGCCAGCAACCCGAAAGCCACGGCACGGCCTGTTACGTTTAGCGGCCTGATGACGGCTACGGATTGAGAAGACATAGCGACCTCGGAGATCGTGGAAAGATCATGCGAAAAACGGGTTCAGATAGAACAAAAGCCTATCTGCCGTGTAGACGCCTGCGCGGAAACGTGGGCAAGGCGCGTGTTTTGGGCTTGAAGCCGAGGCATAGACGTAGTACCTTCCTTCGCGATTGTACTTCCTGTTCTCTCAAGATACGAGAATACGTCCCTTCCGGCATCCATTCAATGGCCTTCCAGCACCGATCAATTCGATGTGCGCCCGCTCCACCCGGAAAAGAAAATGTGAGGCTGCGTATAGGCATTTCTTGATACGAGCGTCCTTCAACGAATCCGTTTCCGCCAGGCCACACCGCAGCCCGGGTGTTTTAGCACCAGGGTTCCCGGGCGGTATGGATCCAGGATCTAAAACGTAGTGCGGGAGTGCTCGTCCCGTAGAGTATGCAGCAACTGGTGCGTGAACATCGTCCCCTCCGAACGTTGAGTCTGCTCGCCGGCAGCGCCCTGGCGTTGCTGGTGATCCTCGTCGGCTCCGCCGCACGAGGCGATGCCCCTGCGTCCGGATGGCCTCGTGCAGGAGCCAGCGTCCGTGCCGACACCGACAGCGTCGCCATCAGCAGCGTCGCGCGGGCAGACACCGACAGCGTCGCCATCAGCAGCGTCGCGCGGGCAGACACCGACAGCGTCGCCATCCGGCTGCCTCTCAGTGCGCTCCAGATCGACTCCCTCCGCGTCCTGACCGACTCGCTACGCATCCTGGCCGACTCGCTGGGTTCGGATTCGCTGCGCACCCTGGCCGACTCGCTGGCCGGCCTCCTGCCTCCTCCGGCGGATACTACCTTCCGCGTCCAACGCTACCTCGGCGGGCTTCGGCGGGATCAGCGGACCGCCTCGCTCTTTCCGCGCCTACAACGCCCGCTCTCCACCCGGATAGGGCCAAGCTGGCGGCACGAACTCAAGCTCGACTCCACGAGTAACTACTACGTCGCCCGTGAGATCGTCGCCAGCGACGACATCCGCTATCCCTTGCGGGTCGACTCGGTCACGTTCAGGCAGGAGAAGCTGAAAGCCAGCCTCGACCGCAACTGGCGCCAGATCGTCGAGCAGCACATGCAGCAGCGCCGGCAACAGCGGGCCGGCGGCCTGGGCGTCAACATCACCGTGCCGGGCGGCCGCCAGAGCGCCTTCACCACCATCTTCGGCAAGAACGAAGTCGACCTGCGCGTCACCGGCAACGCAGACATCCGCACCGGCTTCGACTACCGCAAGAGCGACCAGCAGGTGACGCTCGGTACCAACGCCCGCGTGGACCCGGACTTCATGCAGAACCTGCGCCTGGGCGTCACCGGCACCATCGGCGACAAGATGCGCGTCACCGTCAACTGGGACACCCAGCGCGACTTCGACTATGAGAACCAGCTCAAGCTCGAATACACCGGCTACGATGACGAAATCCTCCAGCGCGTCGAAGCCGGGAACGTCTTCTTGCAGACACCCTCGACGCTCATCCGGGGCGGCCAGAGCCTCTTCGGCATCAAGTCTGAATTTCAAATCGGCGGCTTCCACCTCACGACCGTCGCCAGCCAGCAAGAAGGGCAGTCCAGCAACCTCTCGCTCGACGGCGGCGCCGAGACCAGTTCGTTCAACCTCAAGCCGACGGACTACGACGAGCGCACGCACTTCTTCCTGAGCTACTACTTCCGGAACCGCTGGGAAAACGCCCTCTCCGAGCCGCCGGTGCTCCTGCTCGACGCCGCCTTCCAGGGCATCACGGACATCGAGGTGTGGAAGCTGCAAGCCGTGAGCCCTGAGGAACAAACCCAGAACGTGCGTCAGGTCCTTGCCCTGGTAGACCTCGGTGAGCCGGCGAACCTCGTCACCGAAGCCGATGCGTATCGCGATGCAGAGATCCCCCGCGACGTCATCGACCAGTACGACGACGCCGAGATCCAGCAAAACCTCCGCCCGGGCGACACGCCCATCCCGATCGAAGACTACCTCAAAGACCCGGCGTCGATGGAAGTGCCGCTCAGCGACGACGACTTCCAGATCGGCCAGTACAAAAAACTCATCCGGGGGCGCGACTACGAGATCGACGAACTGCTGGGGTATATCTCGCTCAAAACCCGGCTGCAGGAGAGCGAAGCGCTGGCCGTCTCGTTCGGCTATCTCGCCAACGGATCCTCCTTTCAGGTGGGCGACTTCTCGACGCAGACCGGCGGCGGCGACAACAGCCAGACCAGCGACCGGCTGGTCATGAAGCTGCTCAAACCCGTCAACCTCAAACAACCCGCCAACCTCGGCCAGCCGGACGCCTTCAACCCCGCCGCCTGGTACCTGGAGATGCGCAACATCTACCGGATCGGGCGCGGCCTCCAGCCCAACGACTTCGGGCTGGACGTCGTCTACGAACCCCCCGGCAAGAGCCCCTCGAAGACGCTGCCGGGCCTCAGCGGCCAGCGCACCTTGATCCAGGTCCTCGGCCTCGACCGCCTCAACAACGACGGCGCCGCCAAGCCCGACAACCGGTTCGACTATCTGCCCAACTACACGCTCAACCTGAGCGAAGGGCTCCTCATCTTTCCGTACCTGGAACCGTTCCGGAGCCCCATCGACCGGCTCATCGACGAGAGCAGCCTCTCCGAAGAAGAGCGCGAGGCAACCCGCGAGCAACTGGTCTTCGACGACCTCTACACCCAGAAAAAGATCAACGCCCAGCGCAACTCCCTGCTCGACGTCTACCGGATTCAGGGCGAGTTTAAAGGAAGCATCCCGTCGTTCTACGACCTCCGCGCCTTCTCCGGGATCGTCCCCGGCTCGGTCCGCGTCACGTCCGGCGGCACGACGTTGAACGAAGGCTCCGACTACATCATCGACTATTCGGGCGGCGGCTCCGTCACCGTCATCAACCCGAGCTACCTCACCGCCGGGCGGGACATCGCCATCGACTACGAACAGAACGCGCTGGTCAACCTGCAAAAAAAGACGCTCCTGGGCGCCCGCCTCGACTACTGCCCGCAAGCCGCCACCGCCAGCGGCGGCGGGGGGAGTTCTTGCGCGACCACCGGACGCTTTGCCATGGGCGCCACGATCATGCGGATGAGCCAGAAGTCGCTCACCGACAAGCTCCGCATCGGCGACGAGCCCATCGCCAACACCATCTGGGGCATCGACGGCCAGTTGAACCTGGAGCCGCGCTGGCTCACGCGCGTCGTCGATGCGCTGCCCCTGCTACAAACGAAAGAGCCCAGCTTCATCAACATCACGGGCGAGTTCGCCCAGCTTCGTCCGGGCCACACGCAAACCAATGCCTTCAAGGACGAACGCCGCGATCTGCGCGATCTTGGCCTCGACTTCAAAGCCGACGAACTCGGCGGCATCTCGTACGTCGACGACTTCGAGAGCTTCGAGAACCTCTTCTCGCTGAACCGCCCCGGCGCCTGGTTGCTCGGCAGCGCCCCGATCATCGGGACCGACACCGTCACGGCGAGCATCGAGCAGACGCTGACGAACGACACGCGCGGCACGATGGGCTGGTACCAGATCAACGCGACGACGCTCGATCAACTCGGCGTCAACATCAACGACCCGGTCTTCGGCATCGTCGTGCCCGACCAGGTCTTCCCCAACCGAGAACTGGGCTCGCAGGAACGTACGCTGACTACGCTGGACCTCTACTTCACCCCCCACGAACGCGGTCCGTACAACTTCAACCCCGACCTCGGCAACTTCCTCGACAACCCCAAGGAAGCCTGGGGGTCTATGACGCAGCGCCTGACGGAAGGCAACACCGACTTCACGTCGAAGAACATCGAATTCGTCGAGTTCGTCTTTCAGCCGTTCGCCGAAGGGGGCGAAGCCGACCCCGACGCCCGGCTCTACGTCGACCTCGGCCAGATTTCCGAAGACGTCGTCCCGGACAGCAAGCTCAACACCGAGGACGGCCTCTCCCTGACTGAAGGCGGGCCGGTCGGCACGCTGGCGCGCCTCTCGACCGGCCAGCAGGACCAGCTCATCAACCCGATCGACGAGGGCGACCGCATCACCGAAGACCTCGGGCTCGACGGGCTGGCTTCCTTCCCGAACAACAAGTTCGAAGGCCAGGAAGGCTCCGAATCGTTTAAGTTTCAGGAGTTCTTGAACGGGCTCAATACGACGAGCAGCGCCCTCTTCCCCGACCAGTTGACGCGGGAGATTGCCAAGGCGCAACGCGACCCCGCGGGCGACGACTACCACTACTTCCTGGAGGATTCGTACTTCACGAACCCGGCGTTTTATCCGTCCGGCGGCGCCTCGGTGCAGCAGCGCTTCTCGCGTTTCTTCTCCGGCCTTGAGCTAAACTCGTTCGAAGGGCAGACCAAGCTTTCCGACGCCTCCACACCCCGGGGCAACTCGCGCATCCCGGACAGTGAAGACCTCAACCTCAACTCGACGCTCGATACCGAAAACAGCTACTTCCAGTACGAACTACCCCTCAACCTCACGAGCCTCGACGAACTGGCCCGGCCGGACCGGACCGACGACTACGTGGTGGAAGAGATCACGTTTAACGACGATGCCGGTACGGGTACGGGATGGTACCTGGTCCGCATCCCCGTCAAGGATTTCACCCGACGCGTCGGCGACATCCAGGACTTCACCCTCATTGAGTCGATCCGCATCTGGACGTCCGGCCACATACGGCCGATTACGCTCCGCTTCGCGACGCTCGAATTCGTCGGCAGCCAGTGGCGCCGGTCGGAAACCGTCAGCAACCAGAATGCCGAAGGCGAGATGCTGCCTCCCGATGATCCCCTCACGGGAGCCCGCATCAGCATCGAGAGCGTCAACAACGAAGAAAACTCCATCTACGAGATTCCCAACGGCACCATCCGCAGCCAGATCCGGGAAGCATCAACCGGCCGGCCCCGCGACGCCCGCGAGCAGGCGATGGTCCTGCACGGCGAAAACCTCAAGCCCGGCCAGCAGCAGGCGATCTTCCAGACCTACAACACGGCCGAGGACTTCCTCAAGTACAACAACCTCCGCATGTTCGTCCACCTCGACGGCCTGGCGGGCGGCATGCCGCTCCAGGAGGCAGATCGCGGCAAAGTCAAAATCTTCGTGCGCCTGGGCGCAAACGAGAGCAACGACTACTACGAATACGAGCAGCCGCTGACGCCCAGCCCCCTCGACCAGCTCCCCGGCGAACAGATCACGCGCGCGGATTACCTCTGGCGCACCAACCAGCCCAACCCGAACCCGGAAGGTCCCGAACGCGTCGACCTCAACTCGATGAACATCGTGCTGGGTGCGCTCAACCAGCTCAAGTTTATCCGTGACGAGCGCAATTTCCCGGCGGACTCGGTCTTCTGGAGCGACGACCCGCTCAGCAACCTGCACGACGAAGTGGGCGGCCCGAACGGCTTTGCGCCGGAGGGCACCCGCATCGCGGTGAAAGGCACGCCCTCGCTCAACCGGGTCAACACCATCGTCATCGGCCTTCGGAACACCACCGGGGCCGGAGGACCGGTCCTCGACGACGTGAACGTATGGATCAACGAACTGCGCGTCTCCGGCTATGACGAAGATACCGGCACCGCTGCGCTGGTCAACGCGGACGTCCAGCTGGCCGACCTGGCCCGGATCAAGGCCAACCTCCGCATGCAAACCGACGGTTTCGGCGCGCTGTCGAGTTCGCTGGGCGAACGCGACCAGGTCAACGTGCAGGATTGGGCCGTCAACACGCAAGTCAACCTGGACAAGTTTATTCCGGAACGCTTTCAATGGACGATCCCGGTGACGGTAGAAGCCAAGTCGAGCACGTCGACGCCCCGCTTCGACCCGAACCGGGGCGACGTGCGGGTGGACGACCTGCTTCAAGCCATTGAAGCCGATGAAACCCTGACGTCCGAGGAGATCAGCCTTCGCCAGAATCAGATTACCGAGCAGGCTCAGACGTTCACCTACACCGAATCATTTACCTCACGGATCCAGAAAAGCAATTCACGCTCCCGCCTGCTGCGCAACACCCTCGACGGAATCAGCCTGAGCTACTCGTTCAGCAACAGCGAAGGACGCACGCCGGATCAGACCTTGCGTAACTCGTGGCGTTGGACGTCGTCGCTGGCCTACCGGCTGGCCATTCGCACGCCCCGTGTGTTCCGTCCGTTCGGCTTCCTGGACGGGCTACCGATCCTCGGCGCGCTGGGGGGGCTGCGTTTCAACTACCTGCCCACGGCGCTCAACGTTACCGCCAACGCCGCCCGCAACTACTCGGAGTCGCTGGAACGCCCGGACCCCGTCCGGCGCAACGACGACAGCGTGCTGCCGCTCGACGTCGAGTTCCCGCTGCGTCCCCAGCACGCCTTTTCCCACGGCCGGCAGTTCAGCCTCCAGTACAATCCCTTCGGCTTCCTCAACCTGGGTTTGGATACAAGCACGGACCAGAGCCTCAACGCCCTCGGCGTCGACACCCTGTTCACCTTCATCCAGTACCAGACGGACGAGGAGGGAAACGTCATTCTCGATGAGAACGGCAACCCCATCGAGATCCGGCAACAGGCAAACACCGACTTGCTCGACGCGGCACTCCGCTCCGGCGCCGTAGACACCACACAGATCGGCGTGTCGGCGTTTCAGGTGGAGACGCTGGACGTCGCGCCGTTCCAGCGAGCCGTCAACCGCGCCCTCAACAAAAACGACAACCTGTCGCTCCGAACCGAGCGGTATGAGTCGCGGCTCAATGCGACGTTCCGCCCCAACATTGAAAAGGTCTCGGCGCTCGACTGGATCACGGTGCAAGACGTCGGCTACGCCGTCACCTTCTCATGGCGCAACGGATCGGTCGGTAACAACACGGGGGCTACCGCCGGTACGAGCGTAGATTTGCGCAGCGGCATCACGGTGCGGCCGCAGGAGCTCTTCCAGAAGTTTGGGTTCTACCGAGCGCTGGAGGAACAACAGCAAGCCGCGGAGCAGGCCGCCCAGGCCCGCCAGCGGGAACGCGAGCAGGCACGGCAGGCCCGCCGCGAGCAGCGGCGCCAGGAAAGAGAACAACGACGCCAGGAAGAAGCGGCACGCAAAGCCGCTGAAGCGGCCGGAGAACTTCCGCCGGAAGAACAAGCACCCGAAGAACAGCAGCCGGAGCAGGCTCCCGACGTACTGCCCGGCGAGGACGCAGGCGCCCAGCCACCGGCCGAAGGCGAGGCCGAGACCGACTCGACCAAGCAGGGCGGCGGCTTCCGGCTACCGCTCCCCAACCCCCTCAGCCTGCTGCGTCGTTCCTTCCTGGCGGTGACCGGCGTGCGCGACCTGGCCGTGACCTACACCGGCAGCCGCCGCACGGATGCCACCAACGTCGGCACGTTCGATGAAAACGGAAACGTCGCGGTCAACTACGGCCTGCTGGATGCCTTCCGAGGCCGAGGCCCTTCGCTCCGCTACCGCCTCGGCCTCGACCGCACGATCGATCCCGCCAGCGAGCGCATCATCAACGACCGCCTTCAAGTCACCGACGCCCTCACCGACGCGGACCGCTTCCAGGCCCGCACGACGATCAACCCGAGCCGGACCCTGCGTATCAGCCTCACCTGGTCTCTGGAAAAAAACAGGCGCGACAACCTTACGTATCGCCAGCTGGAGAGCGGTTCGTTCGGAGCCGACACCACGAACAGCGGCGACAACCGCGCCTCGGTCTGGGCCTTCGGGGCTTCGTACCTGGACCTGTTCGACCGCCAACTCCAGCAGTTTCAACGGGATTGCGGCCCCGATTGCCTCGGCGAGAATGGACCGCCCGACTCGCTGGCCAGTTCGGTGCTTACCAACCCGGACGTCTTTCAGGACTTCCTCGACAGCTACCTCGCCGGGGCCAGCACCATCGGCGACGGCGGGCGCCTGCCGTTTCCCCTGCCCGGCTGGCAGATTAACTACACCGGCATTTCGAGCTGGCCGCTCATCCGCCTCATCGCTCAGAGCGCTACGCTGCGCCACAACTACAGCGCCGACTACAACGCCGACTTCCGGTCGAACCTGCGCGGCGGCGAACAAGACAACTTCGGCCTTCAGGGCGGCCCGACGATCTTCTATACCCTGCCGGACGTCGAGATCGGTGCGGTGCGCATCAACGAACGATACCAGCCGCTGATCGCGCTCGACCTGACCCTGAAGGCCAACATACAGACCAGCGTGGCCTGGAACAAAAGCAATACGTATTCGCTCAGTACCAGCAACAACATCGTCAGCGAGACGCGTACGAGCGAGTTCACCTTCACCGCTTCCTACCAGAAAACGGGGCTGCGTCTTCCGTTCTTCAAGAGCCGCCTCAACAACCGTATCAACTTCAGCCTCACCCTCTCCCGCAGCATCAACGACGACCGTACCTTCTCCATCCGCCGCGCCATTGAGGCCGCCGTCATAGACCCCGACTTTGAGCCGTCGCGGGCGCTCGAAGATCCTTTTGCCAACATCCTCACACAGACCTCGCGCCTCCAGGCTACGCCGAAGATCGCCTATCAATTCAGCAATCGCGTCTCGGCGGATGTCTTCGTGAAGTACGAACGATTCGAGGGCGACAGCCGCCGTCCCTCTACCACCAACATCAACGGTGGATTTAACATCCGGGTGAGTATTTCGAATTGAGGGTTGGACGCGAGCCCGTCGGGCTCGCTGTTGTTTGTTGAAATCCGGCACTCCCTGCCCCCATCCACAGCGAACGCAGTAAGCGGACCACCGCGACCGAAGGGAGCGTACAACAGGGCGCGCAGCGCCCGTCCCACCGTGAGCAACGCGAACGGACCACAGCGAACAACGTGAGCGACCCAACCCAAGTCATCGTCTGCCCCCTGGGCCGGGTGGCATACGCACCGGCGTGGACGCTGCAACGGCGGATCCAGGCCCGGTTGATCGCCGCGAAGCGACAGACTCCGCCGGAGGTGATTCCTCATGTGCTGCTGCTCGTGGAACACCCGCCGGTCTATACCCTGGGCAAGAGCGGCGACCCGTCACACCTTCTCCTCTCGGAAACGGCGCTGGCAGCGCGCGGCGCACACTTTGTCCACACCGACCGGGGCGGCGACATCACGTTCCACGGCCCCGGCCAGCTCGTCGGCTACCCCCTCCTCGACCTCGCCCGGTTCTTTACCGACATCCATCGCTACATGCGGACGTTGGAGGAAATGGTCATCCGCACCTGTGGGGCGTACGGGCTTCCGGCGAAGCGCATCACCGGACGTACGGGTGTATGGATCGGCCCCGATGCCGCCGGCCCTGAACGCAAGATCTGCGCGATGGGTATTCGATGCAGCCGATGGGTGACGATGCACGGCTTCGCCCTCAACCTCAACACCGACCTCTCGTTTTTCAACCACATCATCCCCTGCGGCATACAGGATGCAGGCGTCACGTCACTGGCCCGAGAGCGGGCCGGCCCGGTGGATACGGCCGACGTCCAGGCCCGCCTGCTTCACCATTTTGCCGATCAGTTCGGCGCCCGGCCTATCTGCCTCGATCCCGAGGAAGCCCTCGCCTACCTGGAAAACCTGCTGCACGTAAAAGATCTGCAAACAATACTTCACGATCCGGCGGCAGGGGAACAGGATCGATCCTCCAGCGGTGTGTATTCGTGATGGCTTTGTTTTGAAGTGTGAGCGCTGTGCCCTATGTTAGGCCCGGCATCCGCTCCGACGGCGCGAAGGCGGTCGTATTCCCCAAGCTACCCTGATCAACGATGACTCCGTTCAACCTGGAGCATTTCACCCGGCGTCTCATTACCGAAACGCTTTTCTATGACGAAGAATACGGGGCGCTTGGCAACCTTAGCCTCATCGACCCGGAAGCGGGCCGCGAGCGCTATGTAGCTTCCTATCTGCCCGAAGACGGCACCTTCGGCATCGAAGAGGCAACCGCCTGGGAGGCGGAGATCGATCCGGACGAGGAAGATGCCATCGGCTATGCCCTCGCGGTAGACTTCGAAGAGTACGGCGCCTACGAGACGGCGGAAGAAGCCGCCGAGGTGTTGCTCAACCTGGCGCGCGACCAGGGCCTCCTCCCCAGCGTCACGCTCCTCTTCGAAGAAGACGAGGTCGCCTAAACACTGCGAAACACACCCCAGGCCAGCAGCCCCCACCCGGCGATGAAGCTCAAGCCGCCGAAGGGGGTGACGGCGCCGAGCCACGGCGTATCCGTGAGTACGAGCACGTAGAGGCTCCCCGAGAACAGTATGATGCCGGCCAGGAACAGGTAGCCCGCCGCCTGCACAGGCCACCCCGACCACTGCGTTGTGGCCCAGCTCACCACGAGCAGCGCCAGCGCATGGATCAGGTGGTACAACACCCCCGTCTTGAATGTCTCCAGGCGCTCCGGCGTGACGCGACCCGCCAGGCCGTGTGCCCCGAAAGCACCGAGCGCCACCGCCAATCCCGCCGCAATCGCACCCAGTATCAGAAAGAGTCGTGGCATGGTTCGTCGTGCCGGTTTCAGGTTCGCCGTCTCACGGTATACCGTACGCGATGAAGGTAACCCAAACCCACCTGAAACGCTGCCCCCTATTTCATGAGGAGCAGCGGCCGAGAGGCGCGGGCCTCAGGCGTACGGACTTCGTAAAGGTAGAGTCCGGCCGGCAGGCCGTTGGCGTCCAGACGCGCCTGATGAGGGCCGGTCCCCTGCCTGCCCTGGTTGAGCACCTGCAGCCGACGCCCGAGCGCGTCGTAGAGCGAAATCACGACCGGGGCCGGCGCGCGCAGCGTGTAGCGGATCGTGGTGGACGTAGTGAACGGGTTGGGATAGGCCCGCTCCAGCGTAAAGACGGGCTGCCCCGGCGCTTCTTCGACGGCCGTCGTGGTCGCCGAGGTCATCCTCCAGTTCGTCGTGTAGATGTGATCGCCCTCACGGGTCTCGTCTCCATCGGCGGCGTTGCCGGCGGCGTAGATCGTGACGGGCCGCCCCTCGTCGGCCGGCGGTATCCAGCGTACGCGCCACTCGTTTTGCGTGATGCCGTTTTCGGTATGCGTAACGTAAAGAGGCTCTACGACAAACTTGGTCGTGACGGGGTCGACCACTTCGAGCGTACCGATGTGGTCATAAGGAGGCGATTGCTGCGCATCGAAGGCTTTCACCGCCACTTGAAAACCGAAGATAGCCCGCTCCGCCTCTTCAACGCGAATCGTAAACTCCAGCGGAGCCCCCGGGGTATAGGTAGCCGGCGCCTCGATGACCACCCGGCCGGGGCCGCCTTCCGAATTGGTGTGGCATTGGCTGCTACTCCCGCAGGTATCTTCGGGGAAATCGTCCGTGATCGGCGCGCCGGTGCTCGACCCACGCGCCCCACGCAGTTGCGAGGCGGCCGCCAGGGGATACAACACCAGCGCCGCCACGAACGGAACGATCATCCATAGCCTTTTGCCACGCATCGGCCGTATCTCGTTGGTCGCACAAACGTCGCACAAACAAAACCAAACCCGGATTCTTTGTACAACATGGATCGGCCGAAGACCCAAAACCTGTACGATGGGTGCGCCTTGTGTCCAGCTTTTGTCACCGCACCGTTTCGCGGGGCGGGCGCACCTCGAACGGAAAAACCTTGTCGTTGAGTTTGAACGTGTAGTGCCCGAAGTCGTAGCGGCCTTCGAGCATCACATAGAACCGATAGGGACGGCGGACACTGGCACAGATAGCCCCCTGCGGCTTACGCATCTCCAGCGTCGCGTTGACGATGTTGCCCACCCGTTCCTGGTCGACCTGGTGCAACTCCATGCAGGCGTCCGGGAACGCGCCCTTCACCAGCACCTCGACTTCGACGGCCGGGGACGTGGCCGGGACGTCCAGGGTTAACGGGGCCGGACGCACATTGACGGAGTCGAAGGTGGCGGGATAATAAAAATAATCCGTAGCCGAATCGGCCGGTGTAATCGAAAGGGTACGGCGTCCATCGGGAGCATCGTCTTCATACCGATGGCCGAAGCGCTGATCCGGCGGCACGTCTTCTGCGGACCGCGTCCCCAGGCACCCGGCAAGGAGGCTGAGGAGTAGGACGGCCCCGGCCATCCCCTGTACCCGTGATAGGCGCAAGCAACCCATAGGAAGCCTCAGTGGGTAGACGGTTGCTGAAGTAGTTGCACGTCGGCTGCCGAAGCGGCGTCGGACGGGACCCGTTCGAAAGAAGCATCGCCCCAGAGCCGCTCCAGATCGTAGAAAGCTCGCTTCTCCGGGCTGAAGATATGCACGACGAGGTCCACGTAGTCCAGCAAAACCCACTGGCGATGATCCTGGCCTTCGCGGTGCCAGGGGCGTTCCTGGCACACCTCTCTGATCCGTTCCTCAATCGCTTCGTAGATGGCCTTGACGTGGAGGTCGGAGCCCCCCGTACAAATGACGAAATAGTCGGCGACGCCGGTTACCGCACGCATGTCGAGCACGACGATGTCGACGGCTTTTTTGTCGAGCGTCGCCTCGACGGCCTCAAGGGCCAGGATGCGCGCCGGTGTTTGGGTTTTACGTTTCTTGTCTTTGGTTCTCGCCGGGGTAAAGTCTCGAATGGTTCGCATACGCTTGGAAGGCAACCTCCTGGGTTGGTTGGCGGACGTGCGTGGTTGGGTGTTTCGGATCGCGAAATAGAAACCTATTCATCCGCAAACGGCGGGTGCGTAGCATAATCCTGCCCGATGATAACGGACGCATCCAGGAAATATTCCTGGCGCAACTCCTGTTTGACGCGGTCTTCGGTCAGGCCGAGTGCCGTCGCGACCTTTCGGGCGGCTTCGAGGTTGCCCACGCGATCTACGACGACCGTCTCCGCTTCATCAAATGAGGTATGGTTACCTACCTCGACGACGTCGAACCCCTGTTGTCGAAGAAACTGCGTCATCGTCTCTGCCAATCCACTGACCCCGCATCCGTTGCGCACCTCAACCTGGATGATGTCGCCGACCAGGCCGGCCGGATTGGCCTCCCGCGCAGGATCGACCGGGGGCAACACGTTGCTGCGAACCAGGGCGTAGAGCAAGACCAGC
>Ga0302046_10000629_pt1 | contig 34910 bp, 20 predicted proteins | sample RVTome_11_FD_200261 | JGI IMG/M metagenome (GOLD analysis project Ga0302046, IMG submission 200261) | Soil microbial communities from uranium-contaminated site in the Upper Colorado River Basin, Wyoming, United States - RVT147D111 (version 2) ...
TAATTGACTATGTCACCGCGGCGTTCGGAGCCGCCGCGGTGACATAGTCAATTAGTCAAGTCTGACCCCTCCCACCTCCAACGCCTTGAGGCAACGCCGGTTCTCCTCCTCGGTCCCCACCGAGATGCGGATCCATTCGGGAAGCTGGTAACCGCCCATCGGCCGGACAATGACACCCTGGCGTTGGAGGGACTCGAAGACCGCCTTGCCATCGCCCACCTTGACCAGGACAAAGTTGGCGTGGGACGGCACGAACGGCAGCTTCATGTTCGCGAAGGCCGACTCGAGGAAGGCCAGACCTCTTCGGTTCGTCTCCCTGGTGCGGTTAACATGCTCGACGTCATCCAGCGCCGCCAGCGCGGCGGCCTGGGCCATGGCGTTGACATTGAACGGCTGGCGGACCTTTTCCAGGGAGGCAATCAACTCAGGATGCCCGATGCCATAACCGACGCGAAGCCCGGCCAGGCCGTGGATCTTGGAGAAGGTGCGCATGAGAATCAGGTTGGGATGCGATCCGTTCCGCACATGGGGGAGCAGGTCGGTGGGATCGTCAAGAAACTCGATGTAGGCCTCGTCCATGACCAGCAGCACGTTTTCGGGAACTGCCTTGAGGAGGTCCATCACCGCCTTGGCCGGGGCCAATGTGCCGGTGGGGTTGTTGGGATTGGCCACATAGACGATGCGCGTGGCGGGCGTGATGGCCGCCGCCATGGCCTCGAGATCATGTCCGTGATCCCGGGCCGGCACCACGACCGGACGGGCCCGGAACATCATGGCCACGATGGGGTAGATGGCAAAGGCATACTGGGACACCACCACCTCGGTTCCCGGTTCGAGCAGGGCATGGGACACGAATTCGATGATCTCGTTGGAGCCATTGCCGAGGATGAGATGGGCCGGGGTGAGATCCAGCGACCGGGCCAGGCGCTGTTTCAGGTAGAAGGCATTGCCGTCGGGATAAAGGTGCGAGTGGTGCAGCGCCTTCTCCATGGCGGCCAGCGCGCTGGGCGAAGGGCCGAGCGGGTTCTCGTTGGAAGCCAGCTTGATGACCTCTTCCAGCTTGAGATGGAGTTCCCGGGCCACCTCCTCGATGGGACGGCCGGGCTGGTAAACGGGAAGCTGGCCGAGGGCAGGGTTGAGGGGAAGTTTCAGGCTCATGGGACAATCGAGGGAGCGGGTTAAAAGATTCCGGAGAGAATCTTGGGGAGATCCACGTGCTTGGCGATGAGGTCGCGGATGACCTTGATCTTCTCCGTGTCGGCGGGCCCCGTCTTGACGGTCAGATCGTGGACCTTCGAGGCGACCTGGTAACTGTCCTCCCGGGCCAGCAGGACAGGGAACGGCAGCGACTCGATCAACGCCATCACCCCCGCGCCCGGCATGAGGTTGCCAGTCAGGACGATGCCCGCCAGGGAGGATCCCTGGCACTTGGATTGGGATGCTGCCACGGCCAGGATCAGGTCCTCCCGGTCTCCCGGCGTGATGAGCAGGACGCCCGGCGCGAAAAAACGCGTGGCATTCTGGACCCCCATGGCCCCCACCACCACGTCATCCACGAAGTGATGCATGCGCTTGCTGCGGTTGAGCGGCGTCGCCCCCAGCTCTTCCCGGACGAGGTTGAGCGTCGGCCGGGTCAGGATCCGCTCGTGCGGGATCACTCCCAGCAACTCGAGCCCCTTGCGTTTGAGGCCGCGCCGGGCAAAGTCGGCCACGTACTCCACCTTTTCGGGAATCACCTTGTTGATGATCACCCCGATGATCTCGACGCCTTCCTTCTCGAAGAGCGCCTGGTTCAGGGCCACCTCGTCGATGGGCTTGCCGATGCCGCCCCGGCTGACGATGACCACCTTGGCGCCGAGGGTGCGCGCCACCTGGGCATTGGAAAGGTCGAACACCGAGCCCACCCCGGCGTGCCCCGACCCCTCGCACAGGACAAAATCCTTCTCCCATGCCACGCGGTCGAAGGCCTTTTCGATGCGTTTGACGAGGGCCTCGCGGTTGGACGCCTGCAGGTACTTTCGGGTGAAGTCCGGCTCGACCGCGATCGGGTTCATGTCAATCAACGGGCAGTTCAGGCTGAAGACGCTGTCCATAAGGACCGTGTCCTCGTCGATCTTGCTCTCGGCGATCTGCACGAAGCGCTGGCCCACCGGCTTGATGTAGCCCACCTTGGGATAATGCTCCAGCAGGGCGTAGAGCAGCCCCAGGGAGGTGGTCGTTTTCCCATCGTTCTGCCGGGTGGCAGCAATGAAGACGCGCGGGGTGATGTTGTTCATGGCCGTGGATCGCCCGGCAGCGTCTGTCCCGCCTCGGGGTGGAGATCCTTGAAGTCAATGGCCTGGGAACCAATGATGGCGGAGACACCCAGGATGTCGTGCGCGGTGGCGCCGCGGGACAACTCGGCGGCCGGGCGGTCCAGGCCCAGGAGGATCTGGCCATAGGCGTTGGCCCTGGCCAAGTGTTGCACGAGCTTGCTTCCGATGTTGCCGGAGTTCAGGTCTGGAAAAATCAGCACGTTGGCCCTTCCCCCCACCAGGCTATGGGGCAGCTTGCGCGAGGCGATCTCCGGAACCAACGCCGCATCGACCTGGATCTCACCCTCGAAGTCGGCTTCAAAGAGCCGTTCCTCGGCCATCTGGCGCACCAATTCGGTCGCGGCCTTAACCTTGCCCACCGACGGGTGCGAGGCGCTGCCCTTGGTGGAATAGGAAAGCAGCGCCACGCGCGGACGCGATCCCAATAACTGCCGGGCCAGCTGCGCCGTGGTCAGGGCAATGTCGGCAAGCTGATCCACCGTCGGCTCGGGCAGCACACCGCAATCGGCCAGGAACATCACGCCGTGATCCCCAAAGCGCGTGTCCTCCACTTCCATGATCATGCAACTGGAGGCCGTCACCTTCTGGGGGGCCACCTTGATGATCTGGAACAGCGGACGCAGCGTGCTGCCGCCGGTCTCGCTGGCGCCCGAGACAAACCCGTCCGCCTGATGCATCGCCACCATCATGGCCCCGTAGTAGTTCGGCTTGATCATGGCCGCGCGCGCCTCCTTCTCCTGAATCCCCTTGTAGCGACGCACCAGCTCGTAGCGGCGCACAAAGCTGTCCAGATCCTCGCTCTCCTCGGGATGGATGACGCGCACCCCTTCCAGCGAGACATTCAACGCCTCCGCCGCCGTCTTGATCCGCGTCCGATCGCCCAGCAGGATCGGCACACCGAGGCGGAGGGAGTAAAACTGCCGGGCCGCCTGGAGCACGCGCGGCTCGCTGCCCTCCGGGAACACAATCCGCTTCGGGTGGCGCTGCAGTTTCTCGATGATGCTGCCAATAAAACGCATGCGCAGTTACTAAACGAGGGCCGTGCTTTGTGCAACCGGCTTCTGCGCCGCCACGAAAGGAAAGGACCACGAACCATCCGAATCACGCGAAAGGGGAGGGGGATTAGGGGGACCACGAAACACACGAAAGACACGAAAGGGGGTCGGGTTTTGGGGGACCACGAAACACACGAAACACACGAAAGGAAAGCGTGAGGTTAGGACCACGAAACACACGAAAGGGGGTCGGGTTTTGGGGACCACGAAAGACACGAAACACACGAAAGGAAAGCGGGGCTCGCTCACGCCGGAGGAGCGGCGGCACAACCTGACCACCAAACACACGAAAGCTGGGCAGGGGCAGTGCTTTCGTGTGTTTCGTGGTCCTAACCTCACGCATTCCTTTCGTGTGTTTCGTGTGTTTCGTGGTCCTAACCTCACGCTTTCCCTTCGTGTGTTTCGTGGTCCCGGCTTCTTCCCTTCGTGGTCACACCAGCGCCGGGTGGGCCTTTTCGGGGTCCACATCCAGGGAGCGGATGGCCTCGGACACGACCTCCATCCCGATCTTCCCGCGCCGGGCCAGGGCATGCAGCGTGGCGACGGCGATCATCTCGGCGTCTATTTCGAAGAACCGGCGAAGACGTTCCCGCGTGTCACTGCGCCCGAACCCGTCGGTCCCCAGCGTGGTGAGCCCGCCCGGCACCCACGGAGCGATCTGGTCCGGCACCGATTTCATGAAGTCGGACACGGCCACGAAGACGCCCTTCTCATCCCGCAGCAAGTTCTGCAGGTGGGACACCCGGGGTGGCTCGCCGGGATGGAGGCGGTTCCAACGGTCGGCCGCCATGGCGTCGTGGCGGAGGGCCTTGTAGCTGGTGGCACTCCAGACATCGGCCGCCACGTTGAAACGCTCCGCCAGGATCTGCTGCGCCTTGAGGGCCTGCATGATGATCGGACCGCTGGCCAGGATCTGGGCCTGGTGCGCGCGCGCCTCCGGGCTGGGTTGAAACTTGTAGAGCCCCTTAAGAATCCCCTCCGGCGCGCCCTCGGGCATGGAGGGCATGGCGTGGTTCTCATTGTAGAGGGTCAGGTAGTAGAAGACGCTTTCCTGGTCCCGATACATCCGCCGCATCCCGTCCTGGATGATGACGGCGATCTCATAGGCAAACGCCGGATCGTAGGCGTGGAGGTTGGGGATGGTGCTGGCCAGCAGAAGGCTGTGCCCGTCCTCGTGCTGAAGCCCTTCCCCGTTCAGTGTGGTCCGCCCGGCGGTGGCGCCGAGCAGGAAACCGCGCGCCATGATGTCGCCTGCCAGCCACATCAGGTCGCCCACCCGCTGGAAGCCGAACATCGAGTAGTAGATGAAGAACGGAATCATGTGGCGCCCCCAGTTGGCATACGCCGTGCCGGCGGCAATGAACGAGGCCATGGAGCCCGCCTCATTGATGCCTTCCTCGAGAATCTGCCCATCCTTGGCCTCGTGGTAGTAGAGCAGCGACTCGCTGTCCACCGGCTCATACAACTGGCCCTTGGGCGAATAGATGCCCACCTCGCGGAACAGGGCGTCCATGCCGAAGGTGCGCGCCTCGTCCGGAATGATCGGCACCACGCAGCGCCCGATGGACTTGTCCCGCAACAGCGTGCTCAGGAGCCGGACAAACGCCATCGTCGTGGAAACCTCGCTCTTGGCCGAGCCCTTGAGAAACGAGTCGAACGCCGACAACTCCGGGACCGCCAGCGGCTCGGCGTTCACGCGACGTCGCGGGAGATGTCCGCCCAGGGACCGGCGCCGTTCCTGGAGGTAGGTGATTTCCGGGCTGTCGGGGGAAGGCCGATAGAAGGGCGTTTCCGCAATCTCCGCGTCACCGATCGGGATGTTGAACCGGGCCCGGAACTCGCGAAGTTCCTTCTCATTGAGCTTCTTCTGCTGGTGCGTGATGTTCCGGCCCTCGCCCGCCTCGCCCAGACCGTATCCCTTGATGGTTTTGGCCAGGATGACGGTGGGGGTGCCCTGGTGTTCGGTGGCGGCCTTGTAGGCGGCATACATTTTGCGCGAATCATGACCGCCGCGCAGCAGCTTGCGGAGCTGGTCGTCGCTGAGGTGATCGACCAGCCGGCGCAGTTCGGGGTACTTGCCGAAGAAATGCTTGCGAATGTAGCTGCCCGGTTCCACGGAGTATTTCTGGTACTCGCCGTCCACGGTCTCCTCCATGCGCTTGAGCAGCAGTCCGGAGGTGTCCGCGGCCAGGAGCGGATCCCAGTCCGATCCCCAGATGACCTTGATGACGTTCCAACCGGCCCCGCGGAAGAGGCCTTCCAATTCCTGGATGATCTTGCCGTTGCCGCGCACGGGGCCGTCGAGCCGCTGGAGGTTGCAGTTGATGACCCAGACCAGGTTGTCGAGACCTTCCCGGACCGGGAGAGTCAGGTTGCCCAGCGTTTCGGGCTCGTCGGTCTCTCCGTCGCCGACATAGCACCAGACCCTGGGTTCCGGACCCTCGACCAGGCCGCGCGCCTGGAGATAGCGGTTGAACCGGGCATTGTAGATGGAAAGCAGCGGCCCCAGTCCCATCGAGACCGTGGGGAACTGCCAGTACTCCGGCATGAGGTAGGGATGCGGGTAGGAGGAGAGCCCTCCGCCCTCGGCCAGTTCCTGGCGGAAGAGATGGAGGTCGCGCTCATCGAGTCGCCCCGCCAGAAACGCCCGCGCATAGTTGCCGGGCGTGGCGTGTCCCTGGAAGAAGACCATGTCGGCGGGCTGCCCTCCTTCTCCGCCGCGGAAAAACCAATTGTTGGCCACCTCGTAGAGGGTGGCGGCGGAAGCGTAGGTCGAGATGTGGCCGCCCAGTCCGTTGTGCTTGCGATTGGCGTTGACGACCATCGCCATGGCGTTCCAGCGAATGTAGCTTTTGATGCGGCGCTCAATCTCCAGGTCGCCGGGATAGTCCGGCTGTTCCTCCAGTGGAATGGTGTTGAGGTAGGGGGAGGTGGTCTGCTCGGGCACATCCAGTCCCGCCTCCCTCAGCCGGTCCACCAGGTTTTCCATGAACTGACCGGCCTGTTCCTCACCGCGGCTCTTGAGGATGAATTCAAGGACATTCTCCAGCGAGGCAAACCACTGCTTGGTTTCATCGGTCAGCCCGCCCTTGCCCGGGCGCGGGTTGGGGGGAGTCGGACGTGAACCGGACGGCTTGGGTGCGTTGACCTCTTTACTCACGACCCCTACGATAGACACAATCTGGCGTGGGCGCCAGACTCATCGACACAAACGACCCCGCCGCATGCAATGGCTCGACCTGACGCTCCCCTCGCCGGCCGCCAACCTGGCGCTGGACGAGGCGCTCCTGGACGCCTGTGAGCTGTCCAGGGCACGGGAATGCCTTCGCTTCTGGGAACCCACATCCCCCTTCGTGGTGATCGGCTACGGCCAGCGACTGCAGCGTGAAGTCCATGCGGCTCGTTGCAAGGAGGAGGGCGTCCCGGTCCTGCGACGCTGCAGCGGAGGCGGCGCGGTGCTGCAGGCGCAGGGCTGCCTCAACTACAGCCTCGTCCTCTCCCTGCACCACCGACCCGACCTGGAGAGTGTGACCCGCAGCAACTGCGTCATCATGCGGGCCCACCGGGATGCGCTCTCCCAACTGCTCGGGGAACCGATCACGGTGGAAGGCCACACCGACCTCGCCTGGCAGGGACTGAAGGTGTCCGGCAACAGCCAGCGCCGGCGCCGGCACAGCATGCTCTTTCACGGCACATTTCTGTTGACCGGGTTTCCATTGGAAACCGTGGGCCGCTACCTCCCCTTCCCTTCCCAGGAACCGGCCTACCGCCGACAGCGGCGTCACGAGGATTTCCTGGCGCGACTCCCCCTGCCGGCCAAGGAGATCAAGCATGGGCTGCGCTCGGCCTGGAAGGCATCAGCGCATGGAATGGAAAGCTGGCCGGACGCGGAGGTGACCGATCTGGTCGGGACGCGCTACGGCAACCCCGACTGGGTGGAGCGGATGTGACTCCTCAATTGGGCGCCCAGCCAAACCGTCCGCGGCGCCCTTCCTGGGTGACGATGGGCCAATAGACGAAGAACGATTTGCCGATCACATTCCTGCGATCGAAATCCCCCCATGACCTCGAATCCAGGCTGTTGAGGGTGTTGTCCCCCATCACCAGGTAGTGGTCCTTGCGGACATGATAGCGGCTTTCCCCGTCCCGAAAGAGCAGCGAAAGGCTGCCCTGAAAGCCGAAGGAGCGGGCCACCATCTCGTTGACGTGTCCGGAGTAGCGACTTTCGTCCGGGGGACCATCAAACGAATAGACCATCTCGAAATGCGGTGTGGAGGCGTCCAGGCGCGTGCCGTCGATGACCAGGTGCCGGTCGTCCCCGACCTGCACCGTCTCCCCGCCCAGTGCGACGAGCCGCTTGATGTAATACTGGTCGTCCGGAATCATGGAGCTGATGCCCCGGGTCTTGAAGACGACGATCTCCCCGCGCTTGGGCCGGCGGAAGTTGTAGGTGAATCGATCCACAAAGAGATGGTCGCCGCTGATCGCCTTGAGCTTGATCACGTCCTCCCCGGCCCGGAAGGTGCGCGAGACAGGCACTCCGTGCATGCTGACCAGGCCGGCGCGCTTCCACAGGTCCTCGGGCGGGAAATAGACCGTGTGCACCACGCCGCCGATGCTGAACTGCTGGCGGAAGTTGAAGAGCAGGATCCGGGACGGAAGGTCGTCGATGATCTGGAACCGACCTGAAGCCTTGGCCTTGACGTGGGTATAGCCAACGCCCTTGAACCAGAAGTCAAACAGGCGCCCGAGATTGGCGCGGCTTGGAAACTCGACGTCCGGCTGCCCGATGAGGTTCTCGTGGGTGATGCCGTAGAGGGTCGGCTGCATGGAGCCGGTCGGGATCTTGAAGGGTTGCAGGAAGAAGGTGCGGATGCCCATGGCCACGGCGATGGCGACGAGAAGCACCTCGATGTTTTCGCGCATCGAGGCATTGGGATAGGGCTTGAGGCAGGCATTGGCCACCTTTTCCAGTTCCCGCATGCCGCCCTCCAGGCGGGCCCGGTCCGCGGTGGCCCACTCGAGCGCACGCAGCCGTTCACAGGACAGCCGCAGCGCGTCGATGGCCTCGGGCTTCATGAGGTCGCGCTGCTCGTTCACGCGCTTGTGCACATGCCGGCGCATGTGGCACGCCTGGCGGATCGTCTGCGAGACAAACCAGCGCCGGTTGAAACCCCGGCCGGGTGCGGCAAGGTCCCGGGAGGTGCCGGCCTGCGATGACGGGCTGGCGGCATCCCCCACGGCGGCGTGCCCCGCGGCGGGGTGACCATCCTCGGCGCGCTGACGATGCACAGGTTTCTTCTTCATGCCTTGAGCACCTGGATGAACGCGTCCTGGGGAATGTTCACGCTGCCGATGGATTTCATGCGCTTCTTGCCCTCCTTCTGCTTTTCCAGGAGCTTGCGCTTGCGGGTGATGTCACCGCCGTAGCACTTGGCGGTGACGTCCTTGCGCAGGGCACTGACCGTTTCGCGGGCGATGACCTTGCCCCCGATGGCGGCCTGGATGGCCACCTGATACTGCTGCCGGGGGATGACCTCCTTGAGCTTGGCGGCCAGGGCGCGGCCGCGCGCCTCCGCCTTGTCCCGGTGCACGATGCAGGAAAAGGCATCGACCGACTCGGTGTTGACCAGCATGTCGAGCTTGACCATGCGCGAGGCCTGGTAGCCGGCATGCTCGTAGTCCATGGATCCGAAGCCGCGCGTCAGGCTCTTGATGCGGTCGTGAAAGTCGATGAGGATCTCGTTGAGCGGCACGACGGAGGTGAGCATGACGCGCTGGGCGTCCAGGGTCTCGGTGTGATCCACGATCCCGCGCTTCTCCGAGACCAGGTTCATGATGTCGCCGATGTATTCGTTGGGACAGATGATGAAGGTGTTGACGATGGGCTCCTCGATCATCTGGATGTAGGTGGGATCGGGCATGTAGGCGGGATTGTCCACCTCCGTCAGCGTCCCGTCCGTCAGCGTGACGCGATAGACCACGCTCGGGTAGGTCGCGATGATGTCCATGTCATACTCGCGCCGGAGCCGTTCCTGCACGATCTCCATGTGGAGCAGGCCCAGGAAGCCGCAACGGAAGCCGAACCCCAGGGCCACGGAGCTTTCCTGCTGGTAAATCAGCGCCGAGTCGTTGAGCTGGAGCTTGGCCAGGTTGGTCTTGAGATGCTCGTAGTCGGCGGCATTGATCGGATAGATGCCGCTGAACACCATGGGATGGATCTCCTGAAACCCGGGCAGCGGCGGCGAGGGATGCCGGAAGTCGGTGAAGGTGTCCCCCATCTTGACATCCTTCGGGCTCTTGATGTTGGCGGTGAGATATCCGGTCTCACCAGCCATGAGGCGTTCGCGCTTGTAGGGCTTGGGATTGAAGCTGCCGACCTCCTTGATCTCGACCGATTTGCCCGAGTGAAGGAGCTTGACCTGCATCCCCGCCTTGAGTTCGCCGTTGAATACGCGGACGTGGGTCACCACCCCCTTGAAGGTGTCGAAGTAGGAATCGAAACCGAGCGCCTGCAGGGAGGGCGCCCCGGTCGCTTTGGGATGCGGGACTTGCTGGACGATGGCCTCCAGGATCTCGTCGATGCCCAGGCCGGCCTTGGCGCTGCAGGGAATGGCGGTTTCGCCAGGGATGGCCAGGATGTCCTCCAACTGGGTCTTGACCAGCTCCACGTTGGCATGCGGGAGGTCGATCTTGTTGATGACCGGGATGATGGTGAGGTTCTGCTTCATGGCCAGGTGGACGTTGGCCACGGTCTGGGCCTCGACTCCCTGGGCGGCGTCAATGATGAGGAGCGCCCCTTCGCAGGCGCTCAGGCTTCGGGACACCTCGTAGGAAAAATCGACGTGCCCCGGGGTGTCGATCAGGTTCAGCTCGTAGGTCATCCCGTCCAGCGCCGTGTAATACATGGTCACCGGGTGAGCCTTGATGGTGATGCCCCGTTCCCGTTCCAGGTCCATGGAATCGAGCATTTGCTCCTGCGAGTCCCGCTCCGAAACCGTGCCGGTCCGCTGCAAGAGCCGATCCGACAAGGTGGTCTTGCCGTGGTCGATATGGGCAATGATGCTGAAATTTCGGATGCGTGTAATGTCCATCGATACTACCGGTCGCCCATGAACAGGTTCCAGGCCAACCTCCCAGGTCCAAGGGCCATGTGGCCCGCCCCACCCCTGGGGATGGGTCGCGCGGGAAGGAGGGCCGCCAACCTGCGTGGGCCAGAAGATACCGGTCCGGAGGGCGAAATAAAGGCGAAATTCCACGATCCCGCCCCTGCCCCCCAGGCGCTTGACAAAGTCAGCATGAACGATTGTGGCGAAGGTTCTTGCTTCTACTCCTACCCCTTTACCCGAAAAGAACGACCCTCATTATGTCGTTTTACCGGGCCCCTCACCCTGACCCTCTCCCGAGGGGAGAGGGAACAGCGAGCCGGGATGGGTGAGAGGGATGAGTGCAGGGGCCTCTCTCCGCGGAGAGGACGGGTCCCCCTCTCCCGCCGGGAGAGGGCCGGGGTGAGGGGCCTTTGATAGGGTGCGATGTATGGTGCTCTCGTCCCCCATGTTGGACCTTGTGACCCATCCCGCTGCGCAGCCTACGCTCCCCAGCAGCGTCTGGAGCAAGGAGAAACTGGAGGGTCTAACGGCGACAGCGCCTCGACTCGCCGACTTAGTCAGCAGCCATGCCCCTGCTCCGCGCGGCTGGGTCAGGCGCTTTTCGTCATCTTCACCCCCTGCTCCAAAAGACGCCGGGCGCCGGCCATGCTGGCGGCCTCGGCATAGACACGCAGAACCGGTTCGGTGCCGGACCCGCGCAACATGAGCCAGGAACCGTCGCGAGCCAGGAATTTCACACCGTCATAGGACTTTACTTCCACAACCGGCGAACGCAGGAGGCGGTCGGGCGGGTGAGCCGCGCACCGCGCCATCAGCCCGGCCCGCTCCTCCAGGGCATAATGCATGTCGATGCGCTCGTAGTGGTGCGGCCCGTAGCGTCGCTCCAAACGACGGACCAGTTCCCGCACCGAACGGCGTTCCATGGCCAGCATCTCCAGCAACATCAGGCCCGCCAACAAGCCGTCCCGTTCCGGGATGTGCCCCTGAAAACCGATGCCTCCACTCTCCTCCGCCCCCAGAAGCACATTCCCCTTGAGCATCTCGGCGGCGATGTACTTGAACCCGACTCCCGTTTCCACGAGTTCCAGGCCAAAATCCTCACACATCCGGTCCACCATGGTGGTGGTGGTCAGGGCCTTGACCACCCTTCCCGTGCCGCCGCGGTTCCGTCGCATGTGATGGAGCAGGAGGCAGATGATCTGGTGCGTGCTGAGAAATCCTCCGCGGCCATCCATGCCGCCCACCCGGTCGGCATCCCCGTCGGTGACCAGGCATAGGTCGTGCGGGTGTCGCCGCAGGTAGGCCGCGGTCGGCCCGTAATTGGCCAGGACCGGCTCGGGATTGATGCCGCCGAAATTGGGATCGTGCCGCGCGTTGAGCGTCGTGACCCGGCAGGTCGTGCCGCGAAGCAGTTCGTCGAAGCATCCGGCCCCCACTCCAAAGAGCGGGTCGTGCGCAAAGCGCAGTCCCGACCGGGCGATGACCCGGAAGTCCACCCGCTGCTTGATGGCGCGATAATGCGCCGGTCGAATGTCCTGCGACCCGATCCGGCGCAGTTGGCTGGTGGTCGGTTCGCGGACCGGCCCCTGGTCCAGGCGCTGCTCCACTTCCCGACACAGCGAAGGCTCGGCTGAACCGCCGAAATGGGCCTTGATCTTGAATCCGTTGAAGCGGGGCGGGTTGTGGCTGGCCGTGATCATCACGCCGCCCGCGGCCCGATGATCCTTGACCGCCTGCGACACGGCCGGGGTGGGCGTGGGGCAAGTGGTGAGCAGGACGCGGAATCCGTTCGCCGCCATCACCTCGGCGGTGCGCGCAGCGAACTGGTCGGAGAGAAATCGCCGGTCGTACCCCACCACCACCAGTCGCCTGGTGCCCCGCGCGGGGTGCTGTCTCCATTGGGCCGCCGTCGCCTGCGCGACACGATCGAGGTTGGCGAACGTGAATCCCTCCGCCATCACCGCCCTCCAGCCATCGGTGCCAAACGTGATCTCGCGCGTCATGTGGCCGCCGTCTCTGTCCTGGTCCCGGCCGGCGCCTGTTCACGCCGCCGCTTCCACCACCACTGCGCGATCTTCCACGCAAGCACCCACTTGAAGGATCCCATCCCTGGCAGGCGCCGGGCCCGCAGACGGCGCGCCATGAGCAACCCTCCCAGGGGCGCAGCCCATTTCCAGATGTCTCCCAACTGCCGCCCGCGACGCTGCAGGCTCGCGGCGTGCAGACGCAGGACATCCATCTCCAGCCCCAACACCTCGCGCTGGATGGTGCAGGCCATGAGGAGTTCCTCCTTGCGAGTTTCCAGTGATTTCATTTCTTGCCCCGCAAACTCTCCGCGTCCTTCTTCAACTCCGCTGTGGTGGCGGAAAAGGGAGGTGGCCGGTCCCGGATCTCGCGCCGGAGCCGCATGCCTCCGCCAATGGCCAACCCGAGATAGAGCAGGCTGAAGATGATGAGGACCGGCGCCCGCGCGCCTTCCGGACAGAGCACCACGACGGTGGCGGTGACGACGACGATGGCCAACATGCCGAAGAACAGGGTGCCACCGGCCCACATGAGGAGGGACAGGAACCGGCGGCGTTCCTCCTCCAGTTCCACGGCGAGAAGGGACACGCGGGTCTCGAGAATGCCGAGCAGCGTCGAGCCCAGCCGACGGACGGCGTCCAGCACGCCTGGTGGGGTTGGAGAGGGATCGGGCATGGCTCAGTGAGCTGAAGGCGCGGGCCGGCGCACGTCTGATGAGAACAACGGAGTGAAAGGTGAATCGTTCCTCGCGGAACCTTCAGCGTGCCCCCTCACCCTGGCCCTCAGGGAGAGGGATGGGGTGAGGGGCCATTTCAATATCGGTTCAAAGCATCGGCACATGGGGAGCACGGAGAGGAGCTGTGGGAATCTCAACGCCGCGACATGAGAATGCCCACCAAGAGTCCGGCGCCGAGGGCGATGCCCAGGGATTGGTAGGGGTGATCCCGGATCATCCGGTCGGTGGCCCGCATGGACGCCAGCGCCTTTGATTCGAGGGTGTGGAAGCTGGACTTGGCAGCATCCAGGCTGGCGTTGAGACGCTCCCGGGCTTCGCGGGCCTTGTCCCCCAATCCGCCGCTGATGTCATCCGCGGTGGCTCGGAGCAACGCTTCGGCATCCGCCACCACGGTTTTGAAGTCACGCACCAGGCGGTCGGTGGTGACTGGGTTTCCTGCCTCATTGAAGTCATTCATGGATTCGTCTTTCGTGCACTCCTGGTTTTGCGGGCCGGACCTGGGGCCCGCCGTCCCTCGACCTTAGCGACCGGCCTTGCAGGGTGTCAATGATGGCGCGGGTTGCGCCAGGCGGACGGGCGTCATGGGAAATGGGTGATTTCTAAATGCGATGCAGCAGCAGGATGATGAAGGGAGTCAGCGCACGAGTAACCTTTACCCGAAAAGAACGACCCACATGTTGTCGTTTTGCCGGGGCCCCTCACCCTTGCCCTCTCCCGTGGGGAGAGGGAACAGCGAGCCGGGATGGGTGAGAGGGATGAGCGCAGGGGCCTTTCTCCGCGGAGAGGACGGGTCTCCCTCTCCCGTCGGGAGAGGGCTGGGGTGAGGGGCCTTTGATAGGGTGCGATGTAGAGTGCTCTGGCCGCCCATGTCTCACCTTGTGTCGCAACCCGCTGCGCAGCCTTCTTTCCCCAGCAGCGTCTGGGGAATGACTTACCCATACTCATGCTCCTTTGGGTCACCCACATTGCATCATGCCCCCGGCGGACTCAGGCTCTGACGGAGACATCGGCCGACTCGCGCTCCGCGGCGTCGCGGCGTGCCACGGCTTGGAGGGAGGCCTCAAGGACCAGGTCCCTCATCCTCTTGACGGCGCGCTTGAGCTGCCGTTGACGAAACAGGGCCGTCCCGCTGACAAACGTGTCGGCGCCGCACCGGGCGCATTCCACCGCCGTGGCATTGTTGATGCCGCCATCCACCTCGATGCGGTAGGCATAGCCTCCTTCACGGCGCCAGGCCGCGGCTTGCTCGATCTTGGGCAGCATTTCGGAGATGAAGGATTGCCCGCCGAAACCGGGATTGACCGTCATGAGCAGCAGCAGGTCGATCTTGTCGAGGAAGGGCTGCGCCTGGGCGATGGAGGTGGGCGGATTGACCGCCAAGCCGACCTTGACGCCCAGGGAGCGGATTTTCCAAAGGAGGGAAGGCACGCGCTCGCCCAGTTCCACATGGACGGTGAGGATGTCCGCTCCGGCCTCGACGAACGGCTCAAGCAGGATCTCCGGACGGGAGCACATCAGGTGCACATCGAACGTCATCCGCGTCAGCGGACGGAGCGTTCGCACCACTTCAGGCCCGAAGGAGATGTTCGGCACGAAATGGCCATCCATGATGTCCAGGTGCAGCCAGTCGGCCCGCGCGTCGTGCGCGCGCTTGGCTTCCGCGGCGAACTTGCCGAAATCCGCGGCCAGCAGGGATGGGGCGATGACCATGGGCAAACCGTACGGGATGCGGTCCAAACAAGTCAATGCGTCGCGGGACGGTCCGGAAGCGGATGCGCGGGGCGGTTCCCACCCTCAGGCGGTGGCGGGAGCCGGCGAGCCGAGGCCGGGATCGACCTTGGGCTTGTTGGGCTTGAGCACCTCGGGCAGAGGTGTGGCTGCCTGGGCGCCGCTGGGAGGTTCCACCTGCGGGGCCGGCGGCGGCGGGGTGAATTTCCCGGTGCGCACGATTTCCTCGACCTGGAAGCCCTCGAGAGTCTCATACTCCAGCAGCATGTTGGCGATGAGTTCCAGCTTGTCGCGGTCCTTCTCGATGAGGCTCTTGGCGGTCTTGTAACCGCTGTCAATGATGCGCCGCACCTCCTCGTCGATCTCCTCCGCGGTCCGCTCGCTGTAATCCTTGCTGCGCGCCATTTCCCGGCCCAGGAAGACATACTCGTTGTTCTCCCCGTATTGCACCATGCCCAGCTTGTCGCTCATGCCAAACTGGGTGACCATGGCCCGCGCCATCTGCGTGGCCTGCTGGATGTCGCCCGCGGCGCCCGTGGAAATGTCCTCGGACACGATCTCCTCCGCGATGCGGCCGCCCATCATCACGGCGATGATGTCGAGCATCTCCTTGCGCCGCCGGTTGAGGATGTCGTCCTTGGGAAGGTACATCGTGGCGCCCAGCGCCTGGCCACGCGGGATGATGGTGACCTTGTGCAGCGGGTGGGTGTGCTTGAGGACCACATTGACCAAGGCATGCCCGGCCTCGTGCCAGGCGGTGAATTTCTTTTCCTCGTCCGTCATGGCCAGGCTACGGCGCTCGCGCCCCCATCGGACCTTGTCCCGCGCCTCTTCCAGTTCCGCCATGCCGACCGCCTTCTTGCCGGTCCGCGCGGCCAGGAGGGCCGCCTCATTGAGGAGGTTGGCCAGTTCGGCGCCGGAGTAGCCGGGGGTGCCCCGCGCGATGACGGTGAGATCCACGGAGGGATCGAGCTTCACGTTCTTGGCGTGGACCTTGAGGATGGCCTCCCGCCCGCGCACGTCCGGAAGGTTGACGGTGATCTGGCGATCAAAGCGTCCCGGGCGCAACAGCGCCGGATCCAGCACGTCGGGCCGGTTGGTTGCGGCGATAATGATGATGCCCTCGGTTGTGTCAAAGCCATCCATCTCCACCAGCAAGGCATTGAGCGTCTGCTCACGCTCGTCGTTGCCGCCGCCCAGACCATGTCCGCGGCTGCGGCCCACGGCGTCAATCTCGTCGATGAAGATCAGGCAGGGCGTGTTCTTGCGGGCCTGCTCGAACATGTCGCGCACGCGGCTGGCTCCGACGCCCACGAACATCTCCACAAAGTCCGATCCGCTGATGCTGAAGAACGAGGCGTCCGCCTCCCCGGCAATCGCCTTGGCCAGCAGGGTCTTCCCGGTGCCCGGAGCGCCGACCATGAGGATGCCCTTGGGAATGCGCCCGCCCAGCTTCTGGAACTTCTTGGGATCCTTGAGAAACTCGACCAGCTCGGACACCTCCTCCTTGGCCTCTTCCACGCCGGCGACATCCTTGAAGGTGGTCTTGTTCTTCTCCTTGGTCAGGAGACGCGCCTTGCTCTTGCCGAAGCTGAGCGCGCCCTTGCCGGCCATCTTGATTTGCCGGATGAAGAAGAACCAGAGCAGGAGGCCGATCAGGAGAATGGGCAGCAGTCCGTAGAGCAACTGCAGGAAAACGGCGTTGGCCTGGTTGGTCTCGAAGTGTAGCTCGTGAATGAGCTTGTTCTCCAGATCCTCGGTCAGGCGCACCTCGGCCTGGAACGGCACGGTCTCCGGTTTGCCCTCCGTATCCAGGACGCGGCTGCCGTCGCTGTCCAGCTTGTAGTAGCTGCCACGGACCTTGTGGATGTAAAGCGACTGCGGATCGTAGATGATGGTGCCGCTGGCGATCTGGTTGGAATCCACCAAGGAAATGAATTGGCTCTGCTCAAGCGGCTTGGGCTGCGACGGACCGTTGGCCCGGAAGATCATGAGCAGCGGAATCGCGCCGATGATCGCAATCCAAAGCAGGTAGGTGCGGGGCGGAACTCGAAACTCTCCGGGGCGACGCTCGGGATTCGGCTCCTCTGGTTTCTTCTTTCTATCGTCCGCCATGCGTTTTAATTAATTGTGCCAAAGTAACATACGGTAAACCCGGTCGTGACCGCCGCAAGCTGCCCGGCACTGGCTCATTTGACAGGTCCGGCCCAGTCCGTGTCCAGCTAGAAAAAAGCCAAAACACAGCGGGGAGTCCGTTTTTGCCGATTGAGGATCGCACACATCCCTGTCTCCGGCAAAATGATCGACGCCCCAAGCTGGGTGCAGATACAAAAGCACATTGCAACCATACGTCCAGCACCAGCCATGGATTTCGTGAAGCGCCCCCCCACATCAGATGGCTCTCTTCCGGGGCCGAGCCACCAGGCCCGACCCTCCCGACTGCCCATGGGGCAGGCGCCGCCCCCGGGCGATTCATGCCGATTGCCTGCCCGCCGCGCCCTCCAGCCACTTGGCGGCACATCGTGGGTCGTATGGCTTGGCCTTCTGCTGGGGGCCACCTGGGTCAACGCCCAGTTGGAAACCCAAAAACCCCCACTTCATGCTCGCCACTGGATGGCCATTGCCGGCAAACCGCTCGCCACCGCCGCCGGCGCCCGGATCTTCCAACAGGGCGGCAATGCCGTGGACGCAGCCTGCGCCATGCTGGCCGCTTCCAGCACCATTTTCGATGACGCCGGCTGGGGCGGCGAAACCCAGGCCCTCATCTACGATCCAAATGCCAAAAAGGTCATCGGCATCAATGCCTGCGGCGTCGCCCCCACCGGTGCCACCCCGGAGTTCTTCCTGGACCGCAACATGTCCATCCCGCCGGACAAGGGACCGCTCGCCGCCCTGACACCGGGCACGCCGGGCGGCATCATGTTCATGCTGGCCGAATACGGCACGCTCAGCCTCAAGGAGATCCTGGCGCCGGCCATGGACCTGGCCGAGGGATTTGCCATGGAGGAGGAACTGGCGGAGAAAATCCGCCGCAACCGCCGCAACCTGGAGCGGTGGAAGTATTCGCGGCAGTTGTTCCTGACGCATCCGGACGCTGGTGACGCCACCCCGCAAAAGGGGGAGATCTTCCGCCAGCCCGATCTGCTCAAGACGCTCCAAAAGCTCGTGGAGACCGAGTCCCGGGCGCGCGAAAGCGGCGCCACCCGCAAGGAGGCCATCCAGGCCGCTTACGACCGCTTTTACAAGGGGGACATCGCCGAGGCCTATTGCGAGGGCTCTCGGGACCTGGGCGGACTCCACACCATGGAAGACCTGGCCAACTGGCCGGTTCGGATCGAGGAGCCGGTCCATACCACCTACAAGGGCATCGATGTCTATAAACTGACCACCTGGACCCAGGGGCCTGTCCTGTTGCAGATGCTCAACCTGGTGGAACCCCTCGACCTCCAGGCCATGGGCTACAACAGCGCCCGCTACATCCATGCGCTCTACCAGTGCATGAACCTCGCCTTCGCCGACCGGGACTTCTATTACGGGGACGCGCATTTCCCGCCCGAGGAACCCATCCAAGGATTGCTCTCCAAGGAATACGCCCTGCAGCGCCGCCAACGGATTGACTGGGCCCGGAACGACTACCGCATCGGACCGGGAGACCCCTACCCGTTCGAAGGCAAGTCCAACCCCTACACACGGCTGCTGGAACGCTGGCGCCCCAATTGGGCGATGCAACCCGGCGCCACCCCCGACCCCGTCGCGATGGCCGCCTGGGAGGCTGGCTTCCGGGCCGGCACCACCTCCATTCAGGCGGGCGACAAAGAGGGTTGGATGGTCTCGATCACACCCAGCGGAGGATGGATTCCGGCCTGCATCGCCGGCGACACCGGCATTGCCATGAGCCAGCGCATGCAGAGCTTCATCATGAACGAGCGAGACAACCCGTTCAACGTGCTGGGCCCGGGCCGGCAACCGCGCGTGACCCTCACCCCGAGCCTGGCGCTGCGGCACGGCCGGCCGTTCCTCTGCTTCTCCGTCCAGGGAGGCGATACCCAGGAACAGAATCTCCTCCAGTTCTTCCTCAACCTCGTCGAGTTCGGCATGACCGTGCAGGAGGCCTGTGAAGCGGCCAACTTCATCAGCTACCAGATGCAAAGTTCCTTCGACCGCCACACCTCCCAGCCCGGTCGCCTGACCCTGCACGAGGACGTTCCTCCCTGGGTGGTCCGTGATCTCCTGGACAAAGGCTACCGCATCGACATCCGGGAAAGGACCTCCGGACCGCTGACAGCCATCCGCTTTGACTGGGAGAAGCAGTCCCTGGAAGGCGGCGCCAGCAACGACGGCGAGGACACCGGCATGGGGTGGTGAGGGGGAAGGAGGACTCCCCCGGTCTTCTGTCCTTTAGGACCTGCTGTGGCAAGGGGGGACTGGGACTAAATGCGTGCCGCCTTCTGCGCATCCCGGCTGCTCATGAACCCGCCTTACCTTCAACCGCCTGAAGACGCGCATGTCTCACTCGCCTTCCTCCAACCTGCGGAGCGCCCTCCGGATCGCCCCCTGCAAGTCGGCATTCCAGCCCGCCTCCAGCAACGCCTTCAGCTCCGGGGCGGCGGCCGCGTCACCCAACGTTCCCAATCCCTCCACGGCCGCCAACTGCGCATCGCGGTCCGGATCGTCGAGCCAAGCCGTGAGCAGACGCCTGGCCTCTTCCCGATGCGCCTGGTCCCGACCCAATTCGGCAAGCAGGCCGATCGCCCGCACCCGAAGGAAATCGCCCTGCGCAGGCTGGGCCAGTTCACGAATGACATCATACAACGCGTCGTTCCCATCCCCCGCCGCGGCCCGCAGCGCCGCGGAGCGCACCTGACGGCGGACATCACGGGCCAGGGCCAGCCTCAGCCCCTCCAGGGCCTCTGCCCGCCACGCCTCCTCGCGTTCGGCCACCCGCCCCAAAGCGGACACAGCCGCCACCTGCACCGCCAGGGGCGCCTCACTGCGGTTGGCATCCTTGAGAACCTCCATGATATCCTCCGTGGCGGATTGTCGTCCCAACCCGCCGATCCAGGCAGCCCGCACCCGCGGGTCCGTCAGGTCACGCGCCTTCAACGACACCAGCGCACCCGCCGCCTCGTCGGTGTCGATGTCCGCCAAACGCCGAAGGGCCTCGACCCGCAACCCGACAAACCGATTGGGATCGCCCGCCACCTCGGCCAAAGCCGTGACCACTTCCGGTGTGGCGTCCCGAGCCAGGGCGCGGATCGCTTCCAGGCGTGACCAGATGGTGGGACCGTCTTTCAACTGGGACAGGGTCATGACCTGCGGCTGCCGCACAGTGAGGGCCTTGAGGATGCGGCCTTCGGGATCCACAAGGAACTGCGTGGGTTCCTCCGCCAGGGGAAGGCTCATCCGCTCCTCTTTCTGGCGCAAGAAGGTCCGAATCCGCTCGTCCTTCCCCGCCACGCGGAAACCCAACTCCAGGGGGATGGCGAAGGCCGGGTGTTCGGCATCGATGTCCTGAACCTGGCGCACCAGCACGTCTGCGACATTGGCCGACGCATCCCATGCATAGTCCACCTCCAATCGAGGCATGCCCGTGCGGAACACCCACTGCTCAAAGAACTGTTCCAGGTCCAGGCCCGACACCTCCTCCAAGGCGCGCCTCAGGTCAGCGGTCTCGACCGCACCCCAGGCGTGCTCCCGCAGGTAGTGCGCGATACCGCGCCAAAACAGATCCTCCCCCAGTTGCTGCGACAACATGTGCACCACCCAGGATCCCTTGGTGTACACCTGGCCGGCGCCCAGGGTGTAGATGTCTTCCGGCCCCGCCAGATCCCGGCACACCAAGGGCACTCCCCCGCTCGGCGAGCGCTCGACGCGCGCGATGGACCCCGCCACCTGCCACAACCGCCACTCCCGGTGCCCTGGCCCGTCGCGCTCCTCCAGCCACAATGCATCCATGTAACTGGCGAACCCTTCATTCAGCCAGGCCTGCGAGACGCTGCGGTAATTCACCAGCCCCCCGAACCATTGATGCGCCAGCATGTGCGAGACCAGCCAGCTCTCGGTGCGTTCGGTGTCCCAGTCGCCTTCCGGCCCCACGGCCACATACATCGGGTCCACGAAGGAAAAGCCCCCGTGCTCCATGCCGCCATGATGGTGGTCCACCACGGTCACATGATGGTAGCCGCGAAAGGGAAAGGGCACCCCGATGCGCGTGGTCATGAACGCAAGCAACCGTGGCACACGGCGAAATGTGTGGCGCGCCTCCTCCTCCCGGCCCGGCTGCGTAAAGACATGGACCGGCAACCCTCGCCACTGGTCCCGCAACTCCACCAGGCGCCCCACCGCAAAACCCATCAGGTGCGGATCCAGCGGCTGGCGGTTCTCCCAGTGCCACTGGATCATCCGACCGTCGTCACGCGCCAATTCCCGGCGCCCAGCGAGAACGCCGTTGGCCACCGCCTGATATCCCTCCGGCACGGTGAGGAACATGTCCGCCGTCCAGCGTTCGTTCGGCCAGTCGTGGCACGGCATCCAGTAGCGCGCCTCCAGGGGTTCGCTCATGCTGTAAACCATGAGGGGTCTCTCCGGCCGCGAGGCGGACGGAAGCATGTGATGCAGGCCCTTGGCCGGGTCCTGCGCGGTGAAGCGGACACGGACCTGCATCGAACGGCCGGGCTTCAAAGGCGCGGCGAGCCGCACCGACACGACGCCATCCTCGTGGGTGTAGTCGAGCGAACGGCCTTCCGGGGCTTCCTCGACGGATTGAATGTCCAGCCCAACGGCATCCAGGCGCAGCACCTCCAACGCCGCGCCCCTGGGCTCGAAGGTATGCGTGACCGTGCCGCTCATCCGGCGCTGCATCATGTCCTCCTCCGACATCTCCAATTCCAGGGTCATGTGCAGGAAATCGGCCCGGCGGGCCGCGGAGTAATGCGCCAGATCCTCGCCGTCTTCCCCCACTTTCGTCCCGCCGGCGGCCGCATGGGCCGCGTGCCCGGACCAGGGCAGGGCGCACGCCATACCAAGAGCACAGACCAGGAGCAGGAATCGTCGGGAGCGTCGCAGGGAGTTCATGGGGCGTGAGCAGGCGCGAAAGGATCAGGGAGCCACCCCATGAACCGTTGCCCGCCGGGACACGTAGCCATGCCGCCGTCGCGGTATGAGGAGGTGGATGATTACGTTATCCATCACGACGGAGTCCGCCGCCTCACGGCGGCGGCTACGCGGACCGCGTTCAGGGCCGGGGACGGCAACGGGCCAGGGCCATCAGGGCGTAGGCGGTGCCGTAGGGCTGGTGGTAGTCGTAGAACGGGAAGTCCCACCAGGACCCATCCTTTTCCTGGAGGGGCACCAGGATGCCGGCCAGCTCGCGCTGGAGCTTGGGCGCCGCCTCGTGGTCGCCCAGTTCCTCGATGCACAGCCCGGCATAGTAGTGCCCGTAATAGAAGAAGTAGCCCGCCACCTGGAACCATGCCTCGTGCGGGATGGGGCGCTTGCGGCCGATGTCCAGCCAGCCGTTGCGGGTGACCAGTCGATCCAGCCAGGCGACCATCACCTCATCGGTCACGTTGGTGTCGCCCCAGCGCCGCAGGGCCAGGTTGCAGGCCTGGGATCGCCCCAGGCTGCCCCCGGGGCGGTTGATCCCGCGCATGGGCTGGTACTTCAGGTATTCCCCGTACATGTAGCTGAAGTCACTTTTCTGCTGGCGGTGGATGGATGCCACGCCGCGCCGGACCAGCTTCTCCGGCGCCTCCAGCCCGGCGGCCTTCATTTGCTCGAAGACGAGCAGCACCGTGGCGGTGACGAAGCTGGTGGAGGAGGTCGCGGGCTGCTTGGCGCCAATGTCAAAGTCGTAATAGCCCCAGCCGCCATCCACCGATTCATAGCGGTCCAGCAGGTCCACCTGCTGGGCGATCAGCGCACGGATCTTCTTCTGCGCGGCGGCATCGCCCCGAGCCCGTTGATGGATGTGGAGCAGCGCCTGCAGCCCGTAGGCATGCGCCCAGACATTGTAGATGGCATCGGGTGTCGCGCGGCGGACATTGGGAAGGTTTTCCATCAGCCAGTCCCGCCCCTTTTCGTAGGCAATGCGGGCGCCCTCATTCGAGTCGGCCGCGCCCGTCTCCACCAAGGCCGCAACACCCATGCTCGTGACGGCCGCGCGAAAGGCCTGGTGCGCACCCGGGATGGGGGCGTAGATATTGAGCCCCTTGGTGCGGCGGGCCGATCCCCAACTGCCGTCCTTGTTCTGATACTGGATCAGGAACCGGACACCGCGCAGAATCGACTCCTCGATCTCCTCCCCGGTGGGCAGGTCATCCGCGGCACGCGCGCTTGAGGCACCCCATCCCGGGAGCATGAACGCCACCAGGACGACCCCCAGGCAGGCCCGTTGGCGCCAGCGCCCGTGCCCCGCCCCGAGCGGCCCGTTCATAAAGTAGCCGCCGACGTCAGGAGGTGGTCCCAGGCAGCCAACAAACCTCGAGAACCGCCTCCTGACGTCGGCGGCTACATGCTGCTCCTCACTTCTTAAACGGGCCGCGAGGCCTCCCGGGAATCGGGGGCGCTGATGTGAGACCACAGGCCGTAGGAACTTCATGGTGCTGCAGGCGGGGGCTATTCGGGCTTCTTGAGGAAGATCTCCTCGTCTGCCTCCAAGCCCTCCGTCACGTCCGTCATGGTCTTGTCGGACTCGCCGGTCTTGACGGCGCGCTTCTCCGGCTTCTCCCCGCCGGCGACATAGACGAAGGTCTCCTCGCCTTCCTTGATGACAGCCTCCTTGGGCACCAGCACACCGACGCTGTCTCGTTCCCCTTTGAAGCGCAGCTTGCTGTTCATGCCGGGCACGAGCCGTGAATCCTTGGGCAGGTCCACCGATACCCGGGCGGGAAAGCCGCCGGAAGGTTCGGGAATCATGGCAATGCTCTCGATGCGAACTTCCAGCTTGCCGTCGGGCATGGCCACAGGGGTGGCCTCTCCCTTGGCGCCTTCCTTGAGGTTGGCAAGGTCCTTCTCGGCCACGACCGTGCGCAGGCGCAGAGCGGCGGGATCCACGACGGTCATGATCACCTCCTTGGGCATGAGCTTGCCGCCGGCCACCAGTTTCTTCGACACGGCGGCGCCGGTGGTCCACTTGCCGTCGTCGCAGGCGCCGTAATACACCACCCCGTCCTTCGGGGCGCGCACGGTGGCCCATTCCATATCCTTCCGCAGGTCGGCCAGCTTTTCGGTCGCCTGCTTGCGATCCCGCTTGAGCTTGGCCAGGCCAAGCCGCTTCTGCTCAAGGGTGTTGGGCATGGCGATCTCCGCCATGCCGTAGGAGAACTCCTGGTTGACCTTCTGCTCCTTGAGGTCCTCGAATGTCCTGGGAATGACGACCTCCAGACTGCGCTTGGTGCCAAGCTTGGCGTTCTCCAGCGAGAACTCCGCGCTCTCGACGGCGAACTTTTGCCGTTGCAGGACGATCTCCTCGGTCTCCTCGGTCAGGTCGTCCGCCTTGTACATCTTCTCGAGCTGCTGCAGCTCCTCCCGCGCATTGGCCAGGCGCTCCTCCGCGCTCTTGAGGCTGAAGCGCGCGGATTTCTCGCTCATCTTGCGCGAGGTGTTGACGAAGTAGTCGTAGTCCTCGACCGAGCGGTATTTGTCACGCCGGGCGGTGTCGAGCTTGAGCGGCGTGGTCTTCTCGAGGTTCTCCAGCTCCGCCTCGGCCATCTCCAGGCTGAGCTGCCCGGTCTTTTCCCCCGCCTCCAGGTCGGCGATCTGCTCCTCCAGCTTGTCCTTTTCCAGCCGCACAAGGACGTCGCCCTTGCGCACGCGCGTTCCGTGCGCCACCACGTCCACCACCGTCAGGTCGGCCCAGACTTCAGGCTTGAGGGCGATCGGCTCCATGGTCCGGGACTCGAAGACCGCGTCCAGGGTGACTTCGGTGTGCAGGGTGCCCGACGCCACCTTGTGCGTGGCGGGCTTGGACTCGGGTTCGTCGGCCGCCCGAATCGGGCCGGCCCAGGCCAGCCAGGCTGCCGATGCCAGAACCAGGGATCGGAACAGAGATGGTGGGAGGAGGGATGCGCTCGGTTTCATGATCAATGGGGTGGAATTCAAACGGCATGAAAGTGATTGGACCGGCGGCCAAATGCAAGGTCGAAACACATGGCGCGCGACGACGGAGTGACCCTGCCAGCTCCACAGCGAGAACACCTCATTGCCCGTCTCCTGCCCGACCGGACCCCCGTCGGCCGGGCCCCCCTGTAAATAAGGGGTCATCTCTTTACGGTTTGTCAACCACCTGCACTTGATCAAATGTTTAGATGGGACCCTTCGTGGGGTGCATGCTACGGGACACGTAGCCACCTCCCGTGAGGGGGTGGATAACCACGTTATCCAATACGACAGAGTTCGCCGCCTCACGGCGGCGGCTACGTGGCATGCGCTCGTGCTTGATCAAATGTTTGGATGGGACCCTTGGTGAGGTGCATGCTACGGGACGCGTAGCCACCTCCCGTGAGGGGGTGGATAACCACGTTATCCAATACGACAGAGTCCGCCGCCTCACGGCGGCGGCTACGTGGCATGCGCTCGTGCTTGACCCTTGGTGAGCCGGATCAGGGCGGGCAGCAGAGGCCTTCCAGCGCATCGAGGTTCAAGCGGAAGAAGCGGCGGTCGCCGCGGAGGGGCACGGTGACCTGATTGGTCGTCGCGGGCAGAGGCTCCCACGTCGTGGCATCGGGCACTTCGCCGGCCTCCAGCACGATCCCCGGCCAGGCGGGCGACCAGGAGATTACCGCGTTGGTCCCCTCCAGGGCGATACGCGTCTCGGGCGGGATCGGATCGAGGCGATAGGCCTGGGTCTTCTCCTCGAAGTAACCGCGGCCGGTAATCTGGCCATGGTTGTTGACATTGTAGGCATAGCCAATGGTCCAACCCGAATCGGGAGGAAGATAGTCGTTCAGATCCAGCGTGCCCTCGCGTTCCGTCCAGAGGAAAGCCCGGCTCTTGAGGATCGGCCCATTCAAAGTTGCAAGACCGACCACCACATCGCCATCGTTCAAGCCAAAGCCATACTCAGGAACTAACGAGCCGTTTTGGGCGATCGGGATACGCATGCCATCACGCAGCAGAACCGTATCCAAGCCGTCGGCGACGAGAATCGACCCCCGATTGTTGATGCGCACCCCACGCCCGGGACCCAGCATGCTCAATCCCTCACTCTCATGGTATATAAACGCTTGGAATCCCTCGGTGGGGGACCTGATATACCCAGTCACATAACCCTGGTCGTTGATATCGATGGCCGCCGCCGCGGTGCCTCCCATCAAGCCCAAGTCGATGATGCCCCCTTGAGCGGGGTAAATGGTGGCATGGTACGTAATGCTCTCAATGAACTCGACACCAACGATCGTTCCATGCGCATTGATGCCGATGGCTCTGGTTCTAATGCCCCCCAAGTCCGGCAACTGCTCATAGCCCACTCCCGGGGTGTAACGCACGGGCTCCTCCACGTAAATGGACTCGCCATCGACTGTTTTCAGTCCGGTCGCCATCACGGTCATCTGACCATTGTTGTTGATATGACTTGGCTGGGTATTCAGCCCCTGATAGTCACCCACGTCCTGGAAACCCCCGTCCGGTGAGTGAAGAAACATTCCATAGAGATTTCCGGAGGGGTAAGGGGAGTCGGGGTTGCGCACCACCGTGCCGGCAACCAATCCGGCGTCATTGATGACGCGACCCCCGGTGGAATAGTAAACGACATCGTTACGGGGCACTTCCAAAGCTACGATGCGGTAACGCACCTCCCCGGCTCCCGCGAGCTCGACTCCACAGAGCATCAACAACCATGGCCAATGACGTCGCATGAGCCTCCATCACAGCAGGTCCGGGTCGCCCAGAATGTCCAACGGCCAGTGAATGGCGTTGCGCGCGGCGTATCCCGGAACCTCGAATCGATCCTCGACGAAGAGGATGCGGGACTGACCCGCCACCTGGATGATGGCGAAGCTTTCCGGCCGGACAACGTAGGGCCTCAGGTCCGCAATTACATGGGCGGGTGGCTGGCCACCGCCCCGGGCCCTGCCAGCTCCACAGCGAGAACACCTCCTTGCCCGTCTCCTGCTCGACCGGGCCGCCATCGGCCGGGCCCCCGATGAGGAGGTATCGCGACACCACCTGCTGTGCGGAGTTGAGCCCCAGATCCGGGCACCATTCGATGCCGCGAATGCCCTGGCCATCCAGATCCATCGTGAAGGGGCCCGTCACACCGGCCGCCGGCACGCCTGCGCTCCATCCCTCGTCGGGCAGGAAGTCATCCACGTCGTTCACCACGTAGTAGTAGGCGGGTCCCTCACCGCGGTCCTGGCTCAGTGGCGACCGCAATCCAAGGATCATCTCGGTGGGACTGCGATAGGCGATGCCCTCCACATTGATGGGGAATCCATCGTATTGTTTCGGGCTGTACAGCCATACCGGCGGAAGCGTCGCCGTGCGATTCCAGCGCAGACGAATCTGCCCATTGGCCATCGACCCGGCCACCAGCCGGATCTTGGCCGCGGCATGGTTGTCGGTGGCAAAGGTGGTCGGCAGGTTGGGCTGGTAGGGCACCGCCACATCGAGCTGATCCGCTTCGGCCGGTCGAGCCCGCCTGCCGGAGGGACCGCCATCCCAGGTGCGCCCATAGGAGGTGGCGTCTTCAAACTCCTCCTCGGGAAAGGCTTCGTAACGCCATTTGTCAATTTCCTGCTCTGATGGCGCATCCAGGAAGAGCCCGGATCCCGCCGGCACCATCGTGAATCCCATGTTGGCGCCCGACGTGCCCCCATTGGCGGTCAAGATCCGCCGTGCATTGGCGGCAACGCTGGGAGGACTCGTCACGAAGGTGTGCGCAGAGTTCGCTCCAAAATTGTCTTGGTAGGTCATTGTGTAACCACTCAGTGAAACAGCGACACTGCCCGGATTATAAAGCTCGACCCAGCCGGGAGTCGCCATCGGGCTCATCTCGTTGATGTGGAGCGTGGGGTAATTCCGGCTCGTTGCGCGGGCTTCCGGTCCCTCGACCCATTCCTGGGGCAAGGCTGTCTTGCGCACCCACATCTTGTAATAGTAGGTCGTGCCCATGGCCGTGTTGTCGTGGTTGAACACACCGGTTGTGACGCCGGATTCTCCCAGGACGATGCCCCCGCCGGGAATGGTGGCTCCGGGCAAATAGGTCTGGCCGTCGGCCGGCTTGCCAAAATTGCGCACCGTGCTGTAAACCACCATGGTCCGGTTGATGGGAATGGCACGATTGGGGCCTTGCACATTCAGGCTGTTGATGGCAAAGGCCATGAACCCGCTCGAGGGGATCTGGGAGATGCTTTGGGGAAATGCGTCGTTCACGTCGGGGCGATGTCGCTCGTTGTCGATGGGGTCGGGAAACACAAAGGTGGCCGGCACCGGGATGGTGAGCAGGGTGCAGCGATTGCGCTGGTAATCGTTCACCGGCGGGTGGGTCAACGGGGACAACAGCGTGGGTTCGACATTTCGATAGCGATTGCGCCGGACATGCGAACTATTGACATAGAGCAAGTTGTTGGCCGCATCGTAGGTGATCCCCTCCAGGTCCGCCCCCATGCGTTCCAGTTCCAGATGCTGGGGGTTGAAGATCCCCGTGCCGTTCGCTCCGATGGTATAGACAAAGAGCGAATCATCCTCCTCGTCATCCACGACCGCGATCAGCGACCGGTTCGATCCATCCAGGCCCAGGAAGGCGACGCCCGAGGCCTCATCCACCTCGGAGGCGACGATCGACTCCTCGACCACCGCTTCGTTCGCATCCAGGTACCGCCGGGTGGCGCCGTCCGGCGGGAAGGCCAGATAGTAAACAAACACATCGCTGCCGATGTCGGCGGGAAAGAGCAGCGCCTGGCTGGGCGACTGCACCCCGGTCAAGACCCTCGCCTCGCCATCGGCATCGTAGCGCGTAAGGTGATTGAATCCGCCCAGCGTGAGCGGGGTGCCGACGTCGATGGAACCGCCGTTCAAGGTCAGGCGCCCCGAGGGCTCCATGAGGGGGTCGGCATTGTGGTTGAGGTAGCCGGGGAACCGGTTCAACTCCCCCATGAACGAGCCGCGAATGTTGGAGTAGGAGGCGTGGACCTCGGCCTGCCTATCGATCGCTATCTCCTCATCCGTCGCGCCGGACCAGACGATGCTGTTGTGCAGGAACAGTTGGGCGTTGCCCTCGACCCGGATCTGCCCCGAGTCGGTGGCGCGAAGGTTGCCGCTGAAGGTGCAATGGGTTACTAGCGGCGTGCTGTCTCCATCGCAGAACAGGCCGCCGCCCTCCACCGTGCTACCGCCATTGTTGACCAGCGTGCAATTGACCAGCGTGGGATGGGCGTCCGGGCAGTACACACCGCCCCCGCCCGAGGGCGAGAAGGCGCCATTGTTGGTGAGCACGCAGTTGACGATCATCGGCGCACTGCCCGGAGAAAGGCCGATGCCGCCCCACGCGCCGTCCTTGATGGTAAAGCCCTCCAGCCACGGGGTCTTGACGCCATCCTGCGAGAGCTGTCCCCCGTTGAACTCGACGCCCCGGGCGGCGCCGCCCACGATGTAGGTCGCCTCGGCACCCGACTGGGAGTGGAGCTGGACCTTCTTGCCATTGAACTGAATGGCTTCCGCGTAAACGCCTTCCCCCACTTCAATGATGTCATAGGCATCCATGTCCGCGGCATTGATCGCCGCCTGGATGGTGTGAAAGGGATGTCCGCGGCTGCCGTCCCCGCCCGGGGGCACATTGCGGTTCCCGACGTAAAAGCGGGGGGCCGGCCGCACGGTCGGATCCAACGGATCGCTCCCGGAAGCATTCTCCACAAGGTCGGGAATGCCGTCGTTGTCGTCATCGGGATCCTCCGTTTGCAACGCCCCATTTCAGCACCTCCCATGGCCCCTTCCAGGCACTGACACAATTGTCCTCCGGTTTGAACGGTTTTGTCAGTCTTCCCTCGGCTCGCCAGATGGGGCCTCCCTGGCCGGCACTTGCCTGGATGCGACCGTTGCCTCTAGAACATTCGCCTCTTCGGAGACGGACGCTTGAGAGCGTGCTTCTTGATGAATCGCCAGACAGCCCGTGGATGTTGGCCGGATTCCCTTGCCACCGCCTGGACATCACCGCCATGGATCCTCAACAGATGAGCGAAATAGCGCCTCTCAAAGTCATGAATGAGCTGGCGCTTCAAGGCCTGAAATGGGATGGCGCTACAGGCGCCATTCCCTTCCTGGAACTCGACGTCCTCTGGGCCGATAAGGGTCTCAGACGCCATGACCACAGCCCGCTCCATGCAATTGTCCAGTTCCCTCACATTGCCTGGCCACTCGTGGGCCACAAGGATCTTCATCGCGGCCGAAGTGACCGTCATCGCACCCCGGGAGTACTTTCTCGCATACCGCACGACAAAGTGTCGCACCAGTAGGGGGATATCCCCGGTCCTGGCACGCAAGGGTGGCAGCCTGATCTGCATTCCACTCAAACGGAACAACAAGTCGGATCGCAGCTTTCCCGACTCAACGGCCCGGGACACGTCTGCATTCGTCGCATGGAGAAACATGGGTAAGGAGAGCACACCACATCGCACAACATTTTCGGGTAAAGGGTACGAGCAACAAGTGCCCATCTTGCTCCTACTCCATTCCTGATCCTGCGGCTTCACGGCCTTCCAGTATCACTCGTTTCCCATCAGGCCCCCGGCATGACTTCCCCTTTGATCGGCGCCGGAAATTCACCTACACTTCGGCGTCCCATGATGCCGACGTGCGAGTTGCCTGTCGGCGGGCTCCCGCTTCCTGGAAGGCGCCCGCCACGTTCCCCGGCCTGTCTCCGGCCCAGCCCGCCTTGGGTCGTGCTGCCGGTGTGGCTGCTCCTTCTGCTCCCGCCCATCCGCGCTGAGGCCGCCCCCTTGGTGTGGGAGACGCGCGAAGGCTACCGCGTCGCCCCCCTGAGCGTTCCCCAACAGGGGCGCAACGGATTCACGCTGTTGCCGCGCCAGCAGACCGGCATCCTCTTCACCAATCACCTTTCCTACGAACGCTCCGTGGCCAACCAGAACCTGCTCAATGGCGCGGGGCTCGCCGCGGGCGACGTGGACGGGGACGGCTGGTGCGATCTCTATTTCTGCAATCTGGAAGGCTCCAACGCCCTCTACCGCAACCGCGGCGACTGGACGTTCGAGGATATCACCGCCGCCTCCGGCACCGCCTGCACCAACATGATCAGCCGGGCCGCCGCTTTCGCCGACCTCAACGCCGACGGGCACCTCGACCTGATCGTCAGCTCGATCAGCGGCCCCAATGCCTGCCTCGTCAACGACGGACACGGTCGCTTCCGCGACGTCACCACGCAGGCCGGCATGGTGCACAAGGCCGGCGGACACTCCTATGCCCTGGCCGATGTGGACAACGACGGCGACCTCGACGTCTATCTGGCCAACTACGGCGAGAACTCCATCCTCCGCAGCGGCGGCACCCTCTCCTTCCGGATGGTCAATGGGCGCCCGGTCGTCTCGGGGCGGCAGGCCAACCGCGTCAAGATCATCGACGGCGTGCTGATCGAGCTGGGCGAGCCGGACATCCTCTACCTCAACGACGGGCAGGGCGTCTTTGCCGCGGCGTCCTGGACCGACGGCCGGTTTCTGGATGAGACCGGCGCTCCGCTCCGCAAGGTGCCGTGGGACATGGGGCTCTCCGCCATGTTCCGCGACCTCAATCAGGACACCCATCCGGACCTGTATGTCTGCAATGACTTCCAGACCCCTGATCGCATCTGGATCAACCAGGGCCAGGGCACCTTTCGCGCGGTGGACCTGCAGTCCCTCCCCTCCACCAGCCACTTCTCGATGGGCATCGATGTCGCCGACCTCGACCGCGACGGTTGGGATGACTTCTTCGTCAGCGACATGCTGAGCCGGTTTCATCACCTCCAGATGACACAGGTCAACGCCTCCAATCCGCCCCCCAGCCAGGTGGACCAGGCCATCGACCGGCACCAGTTCCGGCGCAACACACTCCTCCACAACCGCGGTGATGGATCCTACGGGGAGATCGCCCTGTTCGCCGGCGTCGATGCCTCGGACTGGACCTGGTCCGTGGTGTTTCTCGATGTGGACCTGGACGGCTATGAGGACCTGCTCATCGCCAACGGCCACGCCTATGACACGCAGGATCTGGACATGAGCGCCCGAACCGGCGGCAATGACACCGTCTCGACCCCCACCATGCGCGGCATCAAGAGCCTCAAGGAGTACCCGCCCCTGCGCACGCCCAATTACCTGTTCCGCAACCGCGGCGACCTCACCTTCGAGGAAGTCGGCCAGACGTGGGGCTTCCACGACACCTCCATCTCCCACGGCATCACGCTCGCCGACCTGGACCATGACGGCGACCAGGACATTGCCGTGAGCTGCCTCTGGGATCCGCCCCTGATCTACCGCAACGACTCCGTCCAACCGCGCCTGGCCGTGCGCCTCAAAGGCCGCCCCGGCAACCCGTCCGGCATTGGTGCGCGCATCCGGGTCACCGGCGGACCCTGTCTCCAATCGCAGGAAATGATCCTGGGCGGACGCTACCTGTCCTCCGACGATCCCATGCGCGTGTTCGCCGCCGGGTCCCCGACCAATCGTCTCACCATCGAGGTGACCTGGCGCGACGGCAGTCATTCGGTCGTGTCCAACGCCCTGCCCGATCACCTTTACGAAATCCTGCAACCCGCATCGGCTCCCGCGACGTCGCCCGCTCCCTCGCTTCCGCCCGTTCCGCCATTGTTCGCGGATGTCTCCGACCGCCTCAACCATGAGCACCAGGAACGCGCGTTCAACGAACCCGAACTGCAATCGTTGCTGCCCCGCGGACTCGCCCGATCCGGACCGGGCGCGGCCTGGGCAGACCTTGACCGGGATGGCGACGATGACCTGGCCATCGGGACCGCGCAGGCCGGCTTCCTTGCCGTTTTTCAGAATGATGGCAAGGGCGGCTTCTCCCGATGGAGCAACAAGGCGTGGCTCACCCTGTTCCCCGATGATGCCGCCGGCCTGGTCGGCTGGTCCCCCACCCCCACGCGCCATGGGTGGCTCGCCGCACGCAGTCTCTATGAGAATCCCGGATCCGCCCCGGAGCTCCTGTTCTTCGATCCCCAGCAGCCCGCCGCGCAATCCATCCCCCTGCCCCTCGATCACAACATCGGTCCGCTCGCCCTCGCGGATTACGATCGCGACGGCGATCTCGATGTCTTCGTCGGAGGTCGTTCAGCCCGCGGACGCTACCCCGCCCCCGCCGATTCCCTCCTGCTTCGCAATGACAAGGGGACCCTCGTTCCAGACCTCGACCACGGCGCCGCGCTCAAGGGAATCGGCTTCGTCAACGGAGCCGTCTGGAGCGACCTCGACCAGGATGGCTGGCCGGATCTTGTAATGGCATGTGAATGGGGCCCCATCCGTATTCTCCACAACCAGGGCGGCACCCTGCAGGATGCCTCCGACGGGCTGGGTTTTGCCGCCTGGAAAGGACTCTGGCAAGGCGTCACCACGGCGGACGTCAATGGCGACGGTCGGCTTGACATCATCGCAGGAAACTGGGGACTCAACTCCGTGTTTGGCCGCCCGGAACGGACCTCACCGCGACTGGTGTTCGGCGATCTGGATCACAACGGGACCGTGGATCTCCTCGAAGCCATTCGCGATCCCGCCACCCAACGGATCGTGCCCCGACGCAACCTGGCCGAGCTTTCAACGTCCATTCCGCTCCTCAAGATCTGGTATCCCACGCACAAGGCGTTTTCACAGACGGATGTGCCGGGCATCCTGAAGCATGCCGGCGTGGCGGCCGAGGAGCGGGAACTCACCATGTTGACTTCGGCCGTCTTCCTCAATGAAGGAACCAGCTTCCGGCCGCTCCCTCTTCCAGATCCAGCCCAATGGGCCCCCGCCAGGTCGGTGGTCGTGGCGGATTTTGATGGAGATGGGAGGGAAGACCTGTTCCTCAGCCAGAACGCATTTGATCTGCACCCGGAGGACTTCCGGCTCGATGCCGGACTGGGGTTGTTGCTCCGCGGTTTGGGAGACGGCTCCTTCGATGCCTTGAAGGGGGAAGAGTCCGGCATTCGCTGCCGCGGCAACCAGCGCGCGGCCGCCACGGCCGACTTCAACGGCGACGGCAGACCCGACCTCCTGGTCACACAGAATGCCGGACCGTCCAGGCTCTTTGCAAACCAGGGGGGCACGCCGGGAGTGCGGGTGCGATTGGCCGGACCTCCCGGCAACGCCGCCGCAGTGGGCGCCGTCCTTCGGTTGCACGCCGATGGGCAGGCGGGACCCGCGCGGGAACTGCACGCCGGGTCGGGCTTCTGGTCCCAGGACAGCGCCGTGACCGTGCTGGCCAAGGGCACTCCCCCCCTGGAATTGGAAGTCCGATGGCCCGACGGCCACACCACGCGTTCGGATGTGCCCGAGGACGCCCTGGAGATCCGCGTTGCCCAGGATGGAAAGGTGACGCGCCTCAAGTAGGCAACCGCAACGCGCGGACTGGCTGAAGCCAGAACGACGAGCGCGGCCGCCGGCGTTCGTCGTTCCGCCTCACAAGGACCTAAACTTCCAACGTTCGATGCTCAACGTTCATAGAGTTTCTTGCTCGATGGAACCGGTCTTGGCCAGGAGTGCCGCTCTTAAGAAACCCGATGTGGAACGTGCTCGTAGTTCCGCCTTTAGGCGGCTCGATCGTTGGATGACAGTTGACCGCATTTGCCGCCTAAAGCCGGAACCCGTCACGACGAGCTAGATAAGGAAGAAACACCAAGGACCACGACTGTGAGATGGCCCCTCACCCCAACCCTCTCCCGGGGGGAGAGGGAGGATCGGCTTCCGCGCGGAGAAAGACGTTCGATCTGAACCCGTACCCTCCACCGGGCATGCTGCTCCCT